>Ga0214474_1000479_pt1 | contig 19913 bp, 18 predicted proteins | sample RVTome_2_FD_187335 | JGI IMG/M metagenome (GOLD analysis project Ga0214474, IMG submission 187335) | Soil microbial communities from uranium-contaminated site in the Upper Colorado River Basin, Wyoming, United States - RVT95D214 HiSeq ...
AATTATAAGCCTGGAACAGAGAATCTTCACGACCGTTAAATTCAAGAGGTGGAACATGATGCCTTCTGCAGAGATCGCTGTTAAAGGCCGGTGTGGCTTTGACCCATTTCCCCTCAAGATAAAGTTCTACAAAACCGTGGTAAACGAAAATGTCACTCCCCATGAATTCAATAAGCTGCTTCGTGGTAAGATGATTACGGACATCAGCAAAACCAATACGGGAAGGAATGTTACAGGCTCTTCCCAAGGCGCAGAGGAGGGAGGCTTTGGGTATGCAGAAACTTCTGCCACGTTTCAGCACATAGCTTGCACGATAGTGCTCAGGGAGATAAAAAGGAGCATAAGGGTCATATAGGATCCCATCGCGAACGGCAAGATAAAGCTTCACGGCGATCTTGATGGGGTCTGTCATGCCATTAACTATTTTTGCTGCAAAATCTTGGATGCTCGGATGGTCGCTATCGATAATCGATGTTGGAGTTAAATAACCTACATCCTCTTTTTCCATATTCTTATTCCATAGTTCCCCTCACCCCACCCTTTCCCCAAAGAGATTGTGTCGCAATAGGCGGAAGGTAAGAACGGAACAGACAAACGCATTCCAAAGCTTTAGAACGCGGAGTTTTCTTCGAGAGAATGGGTAAGTGTCCATGGTACTTGAATCGGAATGTTTTCGTGGTGTTGGGGTCTTTGAAGTTCACCTTTTAAAGGTTTCCGCTCTAAAGCTTTCTCACCCGTCTGTTTGTTCCGTTTTTCAGAACTTCAGCCGCTTTTCCCTATTGCGACACAGTCTCAAAGAAGAGAGGGGAAGGGTGAGGGGGCAATTTCTTATTCGTCATTATAACCCATTATTCCACTATTCCAATATTTCATACCGATCATTTTAAGATATGATTGAGATTCTAAATCGGATATGATATGAAAATAAATTATTGTCAATCTTTTTGGAGGGGTGGAGTTGAAGAGCATTCAAACTTTTCAAGTTAAAACATCAACACAGACAGAATTTATTGATATCACCCGTTCTGTTCGGGAAGCTGTGAAAAAAACAGGGACAGAGGATGGATTCTGCATCGTCTTTATCCCTCATACCACTGCGGCTGTCACGATCAATGAGAATGCGGACCCAAGCGTCGTTCGCGATATTGTCATGGCAATGAACAAGATCGTTCTCTTTCAGGACCAATATCAACACATGGAAGGAAATTCTCCGGCTCATATCAAGGCCAGTCTGGTGGGGTGTTCTGAAACCGTCTTTGTTGAGTCAGGGAAATTAGTCCTTGGAACCTGGCAGGGGATCTTTTTCTGTGAATTTGATGGACCGAGGAATCGCAAGGTCCATGTCAAAGTAGTGAAGACATAGGGAAAGAGGTGGAGTGGAAGGATCTTCTTAAAAAGGCAGAAGGAATATTTGAGAAGGAGCCACGGCTGATTCATCTTCCCTCAAAGGGGAAAGTGGTTTTTGTGGGAGATACCCATGGAGATCTGGAGGCCAGTCAGCAGGTTATCCAACGATACCTTAAAAAACCTTACCACATTGTCTTTTTGGGAGACTATGTGGATCGGGGAAATTATTCCAAAGAAAATATCCAATACCTTCTGGGATTGAAGTTGAAACATCTTGAGGAAATCTTTCTTTTGGCTGGGAATCATGAAGGATTTATGGTAAAAGAGTTTTATCCTGTTAATTTTTGGACTTCCATTTCTTTTGAAGAAAGAGAGGAGTATGGCCTGCTCTTCTCCAAATTCCCATTCGCCGCTACCACTCAAAATGGAATTTTAGCCCTTCACGGCGCACTGCCGGATTTAAAGACTCTTGAAGACATGAACCAGATCGAATTGGGAGATGAGAATTGGGACAGAATTGTTTGGGGGGATTTTGTGGAAAGTGAAATCGACTCCCCAGGAGACCTTTGGGGAAGACCCCAATTTGGACTACAATATTTCAGCCGATTGATGGAACGATATCAAAAACAGGTTCTTGTCAGATCCCATCAACCTCATGCCCCTTTAATCATGTTCAACAAGAGTTGCATCACCATCTTTACCTCTCGTGCCTATCTGCCGATTCGTACCGTGGCAATTGCCGATTTAGAAAAGGAGATTCGGACCTCCGAAGATGTAGTGTTAGAAAGAATATAGCCTTGCAAAGCAAATACTGAAATGTCATATCTCGCACGAAGTGATGAACCGAAGGTGAATCAATGTCAAATCAAATCCAAGACTCCAATGCCAAAAGTATTTTGAAATTTGATCTTTGACATTCATTTGACATTTGCCTGCCTGCCGGTAGGCAGGGATTTTGATATTTGGGTTAGTCGAGGATAGAAATGCCGAAGATAATCTCCTTCGATATGGATGGGACATTGGTTGATTCGGAATTCACGGATTGGGTCTGGGGCCACGGTGTTCCAACACTTTATGCTGAGAAGGTCGGACTCCCCTTCGAGGAGGCGAAAGCCCTTGTGGTAAAAGAATATTTGAAAGTGGGTGAGGGGGCTGTTGAGTGGTATGACATCAAATATTGGTTAAAGTTTTTCCAATTAGAGGCGAGTTGGAAAGTGTTGCTGGAGCGATACACGGATAAGATCAATATCTATCCAGATGTTAATCACCTATTGGAACGATTGAGGGATAAGTTTGCATTGGTTCTGACCTCCAATGCAGGAAGAGAGTTCATCGACGTGGAAATGGAAGCCACGGGTTTGAAAAAGTATTTCGACCGGATCTTTTCTGCAACCTCGGACTTCAAGAAGGTGAAAAAGACAGCGGACTTTTACCAACGGATTTGCCTGATCCTTGGAGTCGAACCTCAGGAGATTGTCCATGTGGGTGACCATCATGAGTTTGACTATCTTGTCCCCCGTTCATTGGGGCTCCACGCCTTTTTCTTGGATCGTTCTGGCGAACAGAAGGGAGATTTTACACTCTCAAACCTGAGAGAATTTGAGGAGAAACTCACTGCTATTGCAGATTGAAAAATACCCGTCTGGGCCTGCTTAGGGTGAGCAGGGCAGGCAGGGCAAAATCTAAAATCCGAGATTTGAGTAAGGGAAGATGATTGAAAGAATTCTACCTCTTATGGTAAGATGATATCGGTTCTTAGAAATGGTGGGGAGGATAAGAAGTGTCTGTGCCAAGAATTTTGGTTATCGATGATGAAATGATCGTTTGTGAGAGTTGCAAGCGGATTCTGGAGGAGGAGGGGTACGAGGTGGAGACCGCCCTGAGCGGAAAAGAAGCTTTCGATAAAATGAAGACCAGCCCCTTTGATATTGTCATTACCGACCTGAAAATGCCAGGAATTGGCGGCATGGAGGTTCTGAAGACATTCCGTAAGGAATATCCCGATTCAATCATCATTATGATCACCGGTTTTTCCACTGTGGAAACTGCGGTCGAAGCTATGAAACTGGGAGCCTTCGATTACATCCCCAAGCCCTTTACGCCGGATGAGGTCTCCATTGTGGTAAAGAAGGCCGTTGAGAAGAAGAGCCTCATGCTGGAGAATATTTACTTGCGTCAGGAGTTACAGGAAAAGTATGGATTCCACAACATTGTGGGAAAAAGTAAAAGGATGCAGGAGATCTACCGGATCATTGCCAAGGTGGCCATGACCGACAGCACGGTCTTAATCTATGGGCAGAGCGGAACAGGAAAGGAACTCATTGCCCGAGCAATCCATTTCAACAGCCCGAGAAGGGATAAACAATTTGTTCCGGTAGACTGTGCCGCTCTTTCAGAGAATCTCTTAGAAAGTGAATTGTTCGGTCACGTGAGGGGTTCTTTTACCGGCGCCGTCACCACCAAACCAGGGCTTTTTGAAGTGGCGGATGGAGGGACTGTCTTCCTCGACGAAGTGGGGAATATCAGTTTATCCATTCAAGCCAAACTTCTCAGAGTTTTGCAGGAAAGGGAGTTTACCCCCGTAGGGGGAACCAAAGCCAAGAAGGTGGACATTCGGCTTATTGCTGCTACCAACAAGGATCTCGAAAAGATGATCAAAGAAGAGGTCTTCAGGGAAGATCTCTACTACCGTCTGAATATTGTCCCCATCTATCTTCCCACGTTAAAAGAACGTCAAGAAGACACCCCTCTTTTAGCCGTCCATTTTCTCAAGAAATATGCTGAGGAAATGGGAAAGACGATCAGGGGGTTTACCCCTGAGGCCATGGAAAAAATGATGAAATACCCATGGCCAGGAAATGTTCGAGAACTGGAGAATATGATTGAGCGAACAGTGGTGATGATCGACGATGAAATGGTAAGAATGGAACATCTTATTCTTCCGGGTCAACAAGAGAAAGAAATATTGGAAAACCAAATTCCCATGTCCAGTGAAGAGCTGAAAGAGATCAAAAAGCAGATGAGGGAAAAGGCGGTTGAGGAGATTGAAAGGGCGTTTGTCTTAAATGCCTTGGAGCGCCATCAATGGAATGTCACCAGGGCGGCGGAAGAGGTAGGAATGCTGCGGCCAAATTTTCAAGCGCTGATGAGGAAGTACAACCTCCGAGCCAGGGGAGAGAGTTAAAAGTTATGAGTTAATGAGGAATTGTCCTTTTGGGCACGAATCACGGAAGGCAAGGGGCCTCTTTTGTCAGATTTTTTTAAATGGTTAATTGTGGGCTGGTCGATTGTTGTGGTTGGGATTGCTGCACTTGGAGCGATCTTAGTTATCAAGTATGGAGAAGTGAAAAAGATTGAGACAGATGATGTAAGTCTTTGCTTTATAATCGCTTTTTTCTGTTGGCTGATTCCCATTATTGCTTTTACAATCTTAGCTCGCACTCTAGGATTTTGATAAGATATTTAGGTGCATATTCTTGTTATTCTGCAAGTAAATCAATTAATTCTGCTAATTAGTGAATTTTTGTTTATTCTTTTCCTAAAAAATGTATATTTAAAATATACATTTTGCCTTGAACTTTTTTTACATCAATCTATAAAAATTAATAATTTCAAATAATTAAATCAATTTTTTTTTCGGTTTCACGTTGGCATATGAAATGCAATAATTTACATCTACCCTTTGGAAAAGGGGGAATGCGGTATGATAAATGGAAAAAAACCTTGGTTGCCTGGATTAGTGGCTTGCTTTATCATCATGGCAGCCACGCCTGCATTTGCAAGATCTATTAGCTTGAAAGATGCCGGAGTAACCTTCTGGATTTTCATTATCATTGGGGCTGTGATCGTCCTGCTTCAATTGATTCCAGCAGCAATTCTCTTCTTCTCCTTCATAGGAACTTCATCAAACATGGTCTTCAAACGGAAAAAAGAAGCTGGGGAAGTGGCAACGGAGGAGAAAACCGTACTCCATGGAATTGAGCTGGCGCCTGTTAAAAAATAGGAATTGAGACAAACAATGTCTGGGAAAATGAGAAATATTATAATCCTTTTGAGTTTAATCCTGGTTTTGACAATCGCATTGGTCTCTTTAGGGATTGCTTATGCAGGAGGGGTCAGAGGAATTGGACTCTTAGGGGTTTGTTTTTTCTTCACCGGAGGGGTTATCGTGGTTTTAGCCCAATTGATCCCCGCTGGAATTCTCCTTTCCTCCTTCATGGGGACAGCGTTCTCCTCTTTTCGCCGGGGAGAGATGCCCATCCGGGCAACATAGGAAGATTAGAATAGTAAGGGGGGCCTGACTGAAGAAGAGTTTTAATATGAAATCGAAAACAATCCTCATTGCCTATCAGGATGATCTTTGGGCCAGATCACTCTCCACTTTCTTACAGGGCATTGGTTACAAGGTTAGAACAGCAAAGATGGTGAGTGAGATGATCCAAAAGGTTCGAAAAAGAAGCGTCCATGTTGCCCTCCTTGAGGATGAGATGGAAGAAGTGAAGGCTTGTGACTTGGTCCCACTCTTAAAGAAAATTGACGATAAGATTCAGATCATTGTCATCTCTTCAGATCTCTCTATCGGGCTGGTGAAACGTCTTCGAGGGGCTGGAATCTTCTATCAAGCCATGAAACCAGTTGATCTGGAAGAGATCAAGTCGGCAGTGGAGTGTGCTTTTGAAAAAATTGAGAGAGAGAATTTAAAAGAAGGGTTTTTCCCTTTTCTCATTCCTAGGAGGGTTCCAGCATGAAACGGAGAGAAGATGGTGGCAAGGTTTGGAGTGTCATCGGGGTGGGGCTTTCCATCTTCCTTATCCTGGGGCGGATGACAGGAGTGGCTTGGAGCGACAATTCCCTCTGCTTTAGTTGTCATCAGGATGAATCGCTTAAAAAAGAAGATGCTCGTGGTAAAAGCGTTTCTCTTTTTGTTTCCGAGCCAGGGTTTAAAAATTCGATCCACGGAAAATTATCCTGCTGGGATTGCCACACCTATATTAAAGATGATAAACATGCCGAGGGCGGGCGGAAGGCGGCGGACAAAAGGGTGAACTGTGCGACTTGCCACGAGAAGGCGGAGAAAGAATACCTGCAGGGCCTCCATTCCAAGATGATCATGAAGGGGACGGAGAGGGCGGCCAATTGTTATGATTGTCACGGAAAACATAATATCTTTCCCAGCAAGAATTCCAAATCCATGACCAACGTTTCCAACATCGAAAAGACATGCAATCGCTGTCATGCGGATGCGGTATTTGTCAAGGAACATGCACTGGGGACGGCCATCCCAAAAGAGGAGTTTAAGAAAAGCGTGCATGGCAAAACCGGGGAGGTGACCTGTACGAGTTGCCATGGGAGCCATAGCTTGAGGTCCCTGATCGATCCCAAATCAGCGATCTTCCGATCGAACATTCCCCAGACTTGTGGTGTCTGCCACCCAGATATTACTAAACAATTTATTGGGAGCGTCCATGGAGCGCTCGCTGCCAGGGGGAGGGCAGATTCTCCCACTTGCACGACTTGTCACGGTTTTCACGGGATCAAGGCAAAGTTAGATCCCGATTCTCCTGTCAATGAGAAGAGAATCGCCTTAACGACCTGTCCGCAGTGTCATGCAGCGGAGCGAATCTCAAGTGAGTACAGAATTACTACCAGCCCCGTCAAAACCTATTATGATAGCTTCCATGGTCTCTCCTATCGGGGTGGAGATACCTATTCCGCCCACTGTGCCAGTTGTCACGGAGTCCATGACATCCTACCCTCTTCGGATCCAAAATCGATGATCCACAGAGATAATTTGCAGAAGACCTGTGGAACGTGTCATCCAGGAGCCTCGGAGAATTTTGCAAAAGGAAAGATCCATGCAGTGGTTTCGATCACAGGAGAAGAATTTGGTGAGAAAGTGGTCGGATGGGTGAGGGTCGTCTATATCTTACTGATTGTAGCGGTCATCGGAGGCCTGACCTTCTTCAACTTTACCGATTGGCTGAGAAAGACAATAGACCGGAGGCATTAAACGTAAGGAGTGGAGCGCCATGACGAAAAGATACCTCAGGATGACATTGAATGAAAGAATGCAGCATCTCAACCTTGCCGTAAATTTTACGCTCCTGGTCATCACAGGTTTTGCATTAAGCTATTCGACAGCCTTCTGGGTTTCTCCCATTACGGATGCTCCTTTGGGAATGACCCTTCGAGGTTTTTTGCATCGACTGTGTGGTGTGGCTACGGTTTTCCTGGGGGGCTATCACATCTTATACTTAGCCTTCACAGAGAGGGGGAGAGGAATTGCAAAGGATATGATCCCAGGGTTGAAAGACGCCGAAGACCTCTGGGAGACGTTGAAGAATAATCTTTTTATCAACCGGCCTGCCAAGGCGCTTAAAATGCCTCGATTCAATTTCCGGGAGAAGTTGGAATATCTGGGTTTGATCTGGGGAACGATCGTTATGACGGTTACAGGTTTTATTCTTTGGTTTAAAACGGAGTGGTTGATGTATTTTCCTATGTGGACTTGGGATGTTGCCCGAACAATCCATTTCTATGAGGCAGTTTTAGCTACCCTTACCATCATCGTTTGGCATTTTTATTCTGTCGTTTTCAATCCCGATGTCTACCCCATGAGTTGGGCCTGGATTACAGGGGACCTCACGGAACATGAAATGGAGGAGGAGCACGGGATGGAATTGGAGAAGATCAAGGCCCAGCAAAAAGGGGAGCTGAAGGGGTTTGCTGAGGCGGCGGCTGCGGGAGGCGGAAGGGTTTATCCTGTCCGTCAGGGAGAAGGAGAGAAAGGCCCGTCCATTCGGCACTTCTATGGTATCGTTCAAAGTTTCAATGAAACCATCAAAAATTGGAAGGGAACTTAGTTTAAAACAGTAAACCCCGTTAGAAAGTTGTCTCCTTTCTAACGGGGTAAATTAAGTTTTTGGCCCTATATATCCTCTGACTCCCACCATCCAAACCCCACCCAAATGGAGAGGATATGTAGGGCTTTTTTTATCCGCCTACGCAGAAGAACAACTCTGCGTGCCGTAACGCACTTCGGCGTGTAGGCACGGGTTTTTCCCGTGGGGCTCCATTTTAAGCCGTCCTCCCGCGGGACGTGTCACGTTCCGGCTAAGAATTTCTTTATATCGACAAACGATTTATTCACCTTCTTGTAGAGATTATAGGAAAGTGTTAATATGTTAGCCGTTTAGGCACAAAGAGGGTATAGGGAATTCTTAGCGGTGGGTTTTATCTGTCGCCCAGAAGGTAAGCCTACCTACTTCAAGCAGATTCAAGACAGGGATTACGAAATGCCAACAAGAGGATCTCAGAGAAAAATTTTGTCTTGTATTGCTTCTCTTCTCGTCTTCTTCTTTTTCTTTGGAAGTTTCATAAAATGTACCGATGCCATGACAACAGAAGAAGAGAAGAAGTTGGGGAAAAAGGTCCTCCTCGAAATTGAGAAAGAGGCCGATTTCGTGAGAGACTTAAACATTCAAACTTTTATCGAAAAAGTGGGTTATTCCTTAGTCGAACAGGTGGGTCCAAAGCCTTTCGAGTTTAAATTTTATGTGATCAATGGACTAGATCCGAATGCCTTTGCCATTCCGGGCGGTTATATTTTCGTTTCCACAGGCCTCATTGTTTTGGCAGAAAGCGAACAGGAGGTCGCAGGAGTGCTCGGTCACGAGATCGCCCATGTCACTCAAAGGCATGTAGCCAAAATGATTGAGAGATCGAAACGGCTGAACATTGCCACCCTCGCTGCCATGCTCGCTGGAATTGTTGCGGGCAGAGGTGGAACAGGCTCTCAAGCGGCTGTGGCCATGGCGACTGCCACAGCAGGGGCCCTTACATTGAAATACACTCGAGAAATGGAAACCGATGCGGATCAAAATGGCTTGCATTATTTGATCAAGGCGGGGTATGATCCCAACGGGTTGATTACCTTTCTCAATAGAATCCATAGAATTAGTTTGGCCGTGGCACCCAACATCCCTGCTTATCTTTCCACCCATCCGGCCGTTGAAAACCGAATTTCTCTTTTGGAGAACCTTCTCCAGATGGGGCCAAAGTCTACAGGACCTTTCAAATCAATTGGAAATTTTGACAAGATTCGTACAAAAGCTTTTGTAGAGGAAAGAGAACCTCAGGCAGCCGTCACCTATTTTCAGTCTTTGGTTGATGCCAACCCTCATCATCGGGAAGGATACTATGGTTTAGGTCTTGCCTATCGGAAGATGGGAAGATTCGATAAGTCGGTGGAGGTCCTACAACAGGCACATTCCTTGACCCCTAAGGATCTTGACGTATCCAGGGAACTTGGCATCGTCTATTTTCTCTCTGGGAAGATGGATCAGGCCGTTGAAAACCTCGAAACCATACGGTCCGCTTCCGGGGCAGGTCAAAACAATGATTTAATGACTCTTTATTACCTCGGGAGGGGATACCAGGAGAAAGGGGACTTTGCCAAGGCTCTCCCACTTCTTTTAAAGGTTCAAAAGGAGAGGCCTGAGTTCATCGATGTCTACCACCACCTAGGGTCCGTTTGTGGAAGGACAGGGCAGAAGGGACTTTCCCACTTCTATTTTGGAAAACATTTCAAATTGAGGGGTGAGAGAAAAACGGCCCTTCTCCATTTCAGAACGGCCGTTGACTCGTTGGAGAGGGGAAGCCCGGAGAGGGAAGAAGCCCAAAGAGAGATCAAAGAACTTACGTCACCCCAATAACGGGATGTTGGGGTAAGGGCAAGAACAGATTTTTAAAAATGGCGGTAGAAATGTTAGAGATTAAAGACGATCATCGGGTAAAGGGAGAGGAAGATAGAATGAGGCCGGTCGAGATTTACTGCAAAGAGGTCTTAGAGATGGGGGTGGATGGAGCAAAGGTGATTGATCCCCGTTCTGTTGTCACTGCCGAGTGGGTGAGGGTGAAGTGTCAATATGGATGTCCCGGATTCGGGACGAACCTTTGTTGTCCCCCGCACACCCCACCTCCGGACGTCACGCGAAAGGTGATTGATTCTTATCAAAAAGCCATTTTGCTACATCGTCAATTGCGGAAAGGAGAGAAGGCAAAGCCTTTTAGCGAGACCATTGTGAATTTCGAAGTCAAGATTTTTCTTGATGGTTACTACAAAGCTTGGAGCATGGGTTCTGGTCCTTGCCGCCTTTGTAAAGAGTGCGACCCGACCACTTCTTGTAAGCATGGTTTTGAAGCAAGGCCTTCGATGGAAGCCTGTGGCATTGATGTCTTCAAGACCGCAAGGGACAATGGATTTACTATTGAAGTGGTAAAAACTCATGAAGAAGAAAGAAATATCTTCGGGTTGATATTAGTGGAGTGATCGCGTTGTCCCCCACGACGAAATGGAATGAATGGTCCAAGACTTGGGGGCGAAATCCATGGGAGAGATGACCGGATGAGCGGAGATTCTAAGAAATCAAAAGAAGAAATTTTGAAGCTCAATAAAGAGCTTTCTATCCTTAATGCCATTAGTCAGACCGTCAACCAATCCACTGATCTGGATGAAATTCTGAACAAAAGTGTGGATAAAATGATGGAGATGTATGAGGTCCACCAAGCCAGCGTCTATCTTTTAGATGAAAAGAATAAAGAATTGATACTTGTCGTCCATCGTGGATTTTCCAAGGAGTTTTTGGAATTTTCGAAGCATAGGAAGTTAGGGGTTGGGATATCAGGAATGGTTGCCCTTTCCACTGAGCCGATATTTGTTGGGGACTACCCCAACTATCCAGACGCCGTTCCCATAGCTATTGAAGAAGGAGTGAAATCCCTGGCTGTCATTCCTCTCAAATCGAGAGACAAGATCTACGGGACCTTAAACATCGCCAGAAAAGAAACTTTGGAAGTCACTTCGTTTGAAAAGAATCTCTTCAACTCGATCGGACAGATCATCAGCGGGGCTTTGGAGAGGACTTTTCTCTATACGGAGAACGTCAAACGTCTGGAGGAACTGAAGACGCTCTATTCGATCAGTCAGGAGATTGCCTCGAAACTTGAATTAAAAGTGATCCTTCAGAAAATCGTGGAGAGCGCTGTCGTGCTCTTGGGTTCGGAGGCAGGAAGCATTACCCTCTGGGACAATCGGAGACAGAATTATTCCATTGTCATTGTCCACGGATTGCCCGAGTCATTAATTGGAGAAGAAGTTTCCCCCTCTCGGAGCGATGTGTTAGGGGATGTGATCGCCCAAAAATCCCCAGTCCACTATAAGGATTATGAGCACCATCCTAACCGAAGCAAGAAATTGGATTCTTATCATTTTAAAGAAGTTCTCGGCGTGCCTTTAATCGTCAGGGAGATGATTATTGGAACGATGGCGATAGGGTCTTCTAATCCTGAAGTCCATTTCCAACAAGAAGAGATTGATCTTCTTTCCAACTTTGCCCAACAGGCAGCCATTGCCATTGGAAATGCCAAACTCTACGAGGATTCTTTGGCGAAGATCAAACAATTGACCACCCTCTACGAGATTGGAAAGACCCTTTCCTCCACGCTGGATCTTGACGATTTGTTCAAAAAGGCCTTGGAACTCCTAAAAGATTATCTCGGTTACACAGCCTGTGGAATTCTTCTCTTGGACAGAGAAAGGGACGAGCTCTATATCAAACAAATCACCGGCAGAAATTTAGAGGAGGTCAAGAGATATAAATTTAGAATCGGGATTGATGGGATTGTGGGATGGGTGGCAAAAACCGGCGAACTTCTTTATGTCCCGGATGTTTCGAAGGATTCCCGATATATTGCTGTGGAACCTCGCATAAAATCGGAAGCCGCCTTTCCTCTCAAGGTGAGGAATCAGTTATTCGGAGTTTTAAACATTGAGAGCAATGAACTCAATGGGTTCGATGAAGAAGACTTGAAAACTCTTTCCTCCTTTGCGAGCCAGATGAGCATTTCTATTGAGAACGCTCAACTTTTCTCCGATCTGAAACGGACGCTTCAGGAATTGAAGCAGGCTCAAGACAAGATCGTCCAGGCTGAGAAATTGAGAGCCATGGGAGAGATGGCCAGCGGAGTGGCTCACGATTTCAATAACGTCTTGGCTGTCGTCCTGGGAAACATTCAGCTCCTCCTCCATCAATTGGATCGCCTCAGTCCTGAAGAAATTCGTGAAGGCTTAAAGGTCATCGAGCGTTCCTCGAAGGATGGCGCAGAGACGATTCGCCGGATACAAGAATTTACGGGTGTGAGAAGAGATAGGGAATTTGTCACCCTTTCTCTCAACGAGATCATTGCGGAAGTGGTGAATATTACTCAACCCCGTTGGAGGGATCAGACACAAAAGAAAGGGATACAGGTCGAATTGACGACCCAATTAGGAGATATCTCCTTGATCATGGGGAATCCTTCTGAGTTGAGGGAGGTGCTGACCAATATCATTTTTAATGCGGTGGATGCGATGCCCAAAGGGGGCAAACTGACCATCACCACGCAACCACAATCAGAGGATTGGGTGGAGGTGAGGGTTGCTGATACAGGGATCGGAATGACCGAGGAAGTGAAAAGGAGGGTTTTTGACCCATTTTTCACCTCAAAGGGGGTGACGAATTCCGGGTTAGGAATGAGCGTTTCTTATGGGATTATCAAGCGCCATGGAGGAGAAATCCTGATCGAAAGTGAACCAGGAAAGGGGACGACCTTTGTCATTCATCTACCGACGGGATATGGGGAAGAAGAAGTCGTTGTGAAGGAGGCGCCTCGTAACAAGGAGTCACGGCAGGCACGAATCTTAGTGATCGATGACGAGGATGCTGTTCGAGATGTTCTTTCCCGAATCCTGAAGACCAAAGGTCATCAGGTGGTCGTTGCATCCAACGGCGAAGAAGGGATTGAAAGATTCGGGTCTGAGCCGTTCGATCTGGTTTTCACGGATCTGGGAATGCCAAAACTATCGGGATGGGAAGTGGGAAAGGCGATAAAAAGGATGAATCCGACAGTCCCCATTGCCATGATCACTGGATGGGGAGTGGAATTGGATAGAGGAAAGCTGAGTGAAAACGGGATTGATCTCATCGTCTCCAAACCTTTCAACTTTGATCAAGTGATCCGTCTGGTCTCTGAAGCGATGGAGTTGAAAGAAAGGATGTGAGTTATAACCCCCCTATATTCCCCCTTAATTAAGGGGGGATGAAGGGGGGTAATCTCCGAAGCAGGTTTCTAAAGAACGTGCAGCCTTTATCATTGGATGATTTAGTGGGACTAATTTAGGCCCTTTGGATACTTCTTTCAATGAAACGGTAACAAAAGAATTTCCTTTCACTCCCACCATCGCTCCGAAATCATTATCTTCGATCATATCCACTGCTCGGGTACCCAATCCGGTCGCTAATATTCTGTCGAAAGAAGTTGGGGAGCCTCCTCTTAAAACGTGCCCCATAACGACGGTACGTGTTTCAACACCTGTGGTCTTTTCTATCTGTTTCCCGAGCACAAAACCAACGCCTCCAAGGCGAATGGGATCTGAACTCTCTTTCACGATCCTTTGTATGACGATATCGCCCCCTTTGGGCTTCGCCCCTTCAGCGACCACGACAATACTGAACCTTTTCCCCTTACGATTTCTTTCTTTTATCTTTTCAGCAATGGCTTGGATGTCATAGGGAATTTCAGGAATGAGAATAATATCTCCTCCTCCAGCCACTCCAGAATAGAGAGCAATCCATCCCGCCTTATGTCCCATTACTTCCACAATCATAATTCGATGGAGGGATTCGGCGGTGGTATGGATTCTGTCAATTCCTTCTGTCGCAATGGATACGGCAGAGTTAAAACCAAAAGTGATATCCGTTCCTCTTAAGTCATTATCGATTGTTTTTGGCAATCCCACAATAGGGATGCCGTCTTTAAAAAGTTGATAAGCAATTCCGAGCGTTCCATCCCCCCCGATACATACCAGACAACTTAGACCAAGATGGTTTAAGTTTTGAATGGCCACCTTTGACAAATCTCGAAATTCTAATTTGTTCCCTTTCTTGACAGCGTAGTGATAAGGATTTGCAGTTTTCGAGGTTCCCAAAATGGTACCGCCCAAAGTCAGTATCCCCGAGACATCCTTATCGTCAAGGGTTCTCCATCTTTTATTTAAAAGCCCGTGATAGCCATCTTCTATACCGATTACTTCCATGTTTTTTTCATGAAATGCCTTCTTCGCAACGGCTCTGATCACAGCGTTGATGCCCGGACAATCCCCTCCACCTGTAAGAATTGCAATCCTACTTTTTTTTCTCATATCTTCCTTCCTCTTTAATCACTTCATGGAATGCCCGTTCAAACTCAACCATAGCCGTTAGGCTATCAACTTCCTTTTTTCCAACCAGTTCCTGAAAGGTGCAAGAACAAATTTTCCCTATCTGGCACCAGGCAGGAATTCCACTGAAATCATTTAAGGATGTCCGCTTCCACGATTTCCGCCGAGCCTATCCGAGTCTTCAACGCGGAGATCTAAGGTAATGGGCTCCGAACCCATATCCGAGAACCACTTCACACGCTCGTCAACGAGATCCATAAAGAATTTGTAGCGTCCGGATTCGAGAGTATCTGGAATCACAATTTCTAACACGACTGATTCGCCTGGTATAACGGTAAGATTTCTGAAACCGCCACGCAATTCAAACTCCCGTTTAATGCTCGGCTCGAACATCTGGACTTTTGCACCAAGGTGAACGCCTCGGTCGCCATCGGAACGGAGCCTCCAGGGATGTGGGCTCGTGTTCGTGGCTCGGAAACGCATCAGCGCCCCCGTACCCCTAACGATAGAAGCCGGCACATCTAGAGGTTCAAGCCGAGCTCGATAAAAATAGGAAACGTAATCGTTCTCCACCCAGCGACGGAAACGCTCAGGAGTGTGGGACCATCCCCGAACAGCCAGCCATTGTTCATAATCATCAAGCACCCTTGGAAGGTCAGGTTGGCAGATCAAAGGCACGAAGCCGTAAGTCAGATCGAATTGTTTCCGGGCTTCAGCGATGGTCCCCCCCGATAGGAGCACTGCCGCAGCTGAGGCAATACCACTTCGTTCAACGCCCCTTGCACAGTGGAGGAGTAATGGGCGCCTTGCGGTGTTGAGAAGATGGACGAGCTGCTGGAGTGTCTTGCGGGGAGGCATGAAGACACTCAATCGTATGAGGTGAAAATCCGCTCCGTGGACTTCTGTAACCTCCTGTTCCCCCTTAAACCTTGACCTTGTCTCATCGTCGGAACGCAGGTTGATCACCGAGCGAAGGCGGAACTCTCTTATCCGTCGCCCAAGCGTCCCCGGTGATAGCTGTGCACTCCGATAAACCTCATTCGGAATTACCGTGTGAAAATTTCCGTGGAACAGGGGTCCACGGAAAAACCAGGCCCCTATTACTGCAAACAGTGCCACCCCTACGACCGCATATCTTGCAATCCGTAAGAGAGGCCCTCGGTGCCTCTGAATTCTTAACTTATTATATGAAATCTCTGCCATCTGTTGATTATCCTCCTCACCTTTGTCCAGATGATAAAGTTGGCTACCACTGCGTATCCGGGAAGCCCCGGCGTGCCTATCCTATCCTGACAGGATGGCCTGGGAGCTTCACGTTTAATTTATAGATATAGGGATCAGTATCGTTTTTGACCCTTTGTTTTTAAACCAGGCTACTTTCTCTTTCACCATATCAACTTCCAGGTAATATTCTCCTTTTTTTGAGGGTGCGTTTACCATGAGGTCCATCCGCACGGATTCATCCGTTCCTATCCTCTTATTAAAAGAGGTTCGAATGTTATCGTGTTCCACCATCTCCCCTTTTGCGTTCAATAGATGATAACTTATAAAAACAGGATGGTCTTTATCTTTTGAGTCCCAGGTTGCGGTGCTTTTATTAGTAACGGAAACAGATATGACAATTGTTTTGGATGGGTTTGTCTCTATAGGCTTCCCATTATAATCTATCGATGCAATGAATTTTGTATTTCCTCTCCAAGGGCCTATTTTGAAGTCACCCACAAGTCCAGGGACAAGAAACGAAATAAACACCATTGATAAGACCCCATGCATTATTCCAAGGGTAAAAATATTTCTGTTTCTTAGGAATAATATACAAACAATGAGGCCGAATAAAAAAGAAAGAAACATAAGCTTTATATTGGGCGAATGGGCAAGGGAAAATAGCATTGCAGCACTCAGCAGTGAAATTGATTTTTTTTCAAATATCTGAAGAAATCTAATCATGAAAACGCTTTGCAAAAGGAATTGCTGAGCCAATCCTTCGGTGATTCTTTTGGTTATGCCCCATGGAGTATATTTGAAAAAGCCTGCCAAATACGAGATAACACCATGAGAGTAAGGTTTATCGGAATAGAAAATGGAAAAGAATAGGATCGTGACTATTGAAATCAGAGAAATAATTGCACATTCACGTCCTGAATCGCGGAGGTTATCAGATTGTATCCCTAACCCTTTCAGAGAGTCCTGCCGTATAAAGGAACTCAGTACATAAAATAGTAAGCCCAGAGTGATCGAGATGAAACCAACAAGAACTGTTCCGTGCCATAATTTATAGAAGAGAATGTTCAAACGTTCCGGAAATGCTATATTGAGACGATAAATTCCCCAGAACCAGAATGGAACGATCCATACATTGAATACAAAGAGCCCCGTATAAACCGCAAGCTCGATGCAAGAGAATGCTTTGGGATATATTTTGAAGAGTCTTTTTAAATGTGTATAGGTTTTTATCTCTCCAGCGATCAAAGCCATCCTACGGGAAATTATAATAAGTTGAATTTAAAAAATATCTTTGGGGGCTCTTTCATGTTTAATGACGAAAAATGTTTTGAAGGATTGATATTTCTTTTCTCCGATACCTCTCACATTTTTTATTTCTTCAACTGATCGAAAGCCTTGCCTTCTTTTCCGGTAGGCTATCATCTCTCGGGCCAAGGCCTCACCGATCCCGGGAATCAAACAGAGATCCTCAAAAGACGCTCGATTCAAGTCGATGGGAATGGAAAAGATGAGCAATTTATTGGCGGCCATCCTGCCGATTATTACCTTTATCTTTTCATTCTTCATCCCCTTATTTTCTCCTACTGGCAAACGTTTCTCATCTTTCCACCTCTCCTCCGGAAGGAGAGGGAAAGGGCGCAGGGGAGATGGGGAGATGGCAGAAAACCCCTTGCTGATAATGAGGAGAGTTCCTGTTTCTAAGATTTCTGGTGATGAGGTTGCATCGAATTGGGCGGTTTCTTTCAACCCTCCTGCTCTTTCGATGGCCTCTCTTAAAGTGGGTGAATTTTGAAAAAGATAGACCCCAGGATGACGAACCTCTCCTGAGACTTCCACGACGACCTCTTTCACCCCGTTAGAAATGATGCCCCGCTGCAGAGCAGCGGGGTTAGGTCTCAGAATAGTCCCAGCGGGGTTTGTTTCCCCGCTGGAATTTCTAACGGGGTGAAAGAACTCTTCCGAAGAAGGGGAGGGGGCTGGATAAAAATATTTATAGTAGAAATTACCGAGGAGGAGAAGGGCGATAATAAAAAGAACCCATTGCTGGTGTATGGAAAAGTATTTCATGAATGCCAAATTTCAAAATCCCTGCCTTCGCCGAAGCGGCTTCGCGCAGGCAGGCAAATGTCAAATCAATCATAAATGGCCAAATATCAAAAAATATTTGATATTTAAGTTTGGGATTTTATTTGGAATTGATTCACCTTTGGTTCATCACTTCGTGCGAGCTTTGACATTTGACATTATCTTGTTTCTTTTCGTTTTCTTCTTTCAGGAGTTTGTAGTCGATGGAATCGACGAGCGCTTGCCAGCTTGCTTGAATGATGTTTTCAGAAACTCCAACTGTTCCCCACTTTGATTGTCCATCCCACGATTCAATCAACACCCTCGTTTGGGCTCCGGTTCCATCCTTGGTGGAGAGGATCCTGACTTTGTAGTCGAGCAGCTTGACTTCTTTCAACTCAGGATAGAATTTTTCAAGTGCCTTTCGTATGGCATTATCCAAAGCATTGACCGGGCCATTTCCAACGGCTGCGGTATGTTCCACCTGATCCCCTACACGAACCATAATGGTAGCTTCTGAAAGAGTGGCTTCTTCCTCCGTCTTCTTTTCCACAATTACACGAAATCCCATCAGCTCAAAAAACCTTTTATGTTGCCCGAGAGCCTTTTTGATAAGGATCTCGAAGGATCCTTCCGCTCCTTCAAATTGAAAACCTTCATTTTCCAGTTGCTTCAAGTCATCGAGGATTTTTCTCACTTTTGGATCTTTGCTCTCCAAATCAATTTTATACTCAGTGGCTTTGTAAAGGATATTTGATTCACCCGAGAGGTCAGAGATCAAAACCCTCTGACGATTTCCAACCCGTTCCGGTGGCACATGCTCGTAAGTGGCATCACTCTTTCGGATGGCGCTGACATGTACCCCACCCTTGTGGGCAAAGGCGCTATCCCCAACATAAGGTAGGTACTTAGAATGGGGGAGATTGGCTAATTCTGAGACAAAACGTGAGACCTCTCTGATTTTCTTCAACTGCTCATCCGTGATACAGTTGATCCCCATCTTCAACTTAAGATTGGGTATGATGGAGCAGAGATTGGCATTCCCGCACCGTTCCCCATACCCGTTAATCGTGCCATGGACCATCCAGGCCCCTTCCTTGACTGCCAGGAGGGTGTTCGCCACGGCCATCTCGGTATCGTTATGGACATGAATGCCCAGGGGAACAGCGATTTTCTTTTTTATTTCTTTGACGATGGATTGGATTTCATCGGGGAACGTCCCGCCATTGGTATCACATAAGACGATCCAATCAGCTTTGGCTTCCTGAGCTGCCCTCAGTGTGGAGAGAGCGTATGAGGGATTGTTTTTAAATCCGTCGAAGAAATGTTCTGCATCAAAAAGAACTTCCTCGACCTGATTCTTAAGGAATTGAATCGAGCTATGGATGATCTCGAGATTCTGATCAAGAGTGATATTTAAGGCCTCGAGGGGATGAATATCCCAGGACTTTCCGACGATGGTCACCACCTTCGTGCCAGCCTCGATCAGAGCCTTGATGTTAGTATCATTTTTAGGCAGTGTTCCAGCCCGGCAGGTGCTTCCGAAGGCAGCAATCTTCGCCTGAGAAAGGGAAACCGATTTGATCTCTTGAAAAAACTGAAGGTCCTTTGGATTGGAACCAGGCCATCCCCCTTCGATATAGTGGATGCCTAATTCATCCAGCTTTTGTGCAATTCGGACTTTGTCCTCAACAGAAAAAGAAATGTCCTCTGCCTGGGAACCATCGCGGAGGGTGGTGTCGTAAAGTTTTATAGAATCGGAATGGATCAAAGTAAGGTCTCCTTAATTAAACGATGAACAATGTACAATAAACGATGGACAAGAGTATTGGTTCATGGTTTAAAGTTCATAGTCCATTGTTTATCGTTTATCGTTCCTCTGTAATGACAGACTTATCCAGTTCAAAGGCATCGTGGAGGGCTCGGACAGCCAATTCTGTATATTTAGAATCAACGATGCAGGAGATTTTTATCTCTGAAGTGGAGATCATCTGGATATTGATCCCTTCCTTTGCCAAGG
>Ga0214474_1000480_pt1 | contig 19907 bp, 14 predicted proteins | sample RVTome_2_FD_187335 | JGI IMG/M metagenome (GOLD analysis project Ga0214474, IMG submission 187335) | Soil microbial communities from uranium-contaminated site in the Upper Colorado River Basin, Wyoming, United States - RVT95D214 HiSeq ...
GCGCGCCGCTTCTATCAACCGTTCCGTGCCCTTTTGGTTAATCAGATAGAAATCCCTCCCGCGTAACGTCCTGGTTGCTCCCCCCAGGTGATAGATATAGGCAAATCCATCAAGAGAGGGAAGTCTGCCCTCCCCTGCAAGGTCTCCGCGTATGAGCCCTACCTTTCTGTCACGTAACCAGCGCAGATCACTGCTTTCGCGAACAAGCGCGTCCACCTCGTACCCCTTACTCAGGAGATCATCCACGAGATGGCTCCCTATAAATCCTGTTGCGCCGGTTACGAGGACGCGTTCTCCCATATCCCATCCCTCATATATTACTCAAGGCTGGATTTTATACTAAACTCCACGATAAAAAACAATTGATATTAAAGGCAGGGTCAACTGACCCTGCCTTTAATATTCGATGCAACCTGCCATCCATTCATCAATCATCAGCATGTGACGTGGAACATCCCTATCACCGGCCCATCAGAGGCATTCCATTCATCCACGGCCTCGGGCGTGGGAAGGAGCTCCACCTGGCATCCGTTCTTTTGGAAGAACCGGGCCGCCTCATCCGACAGTTCGAGCAATCCGCTTTGGCCGGTGCCGATGATCAGTCGTTTGGCCCCCTCCCTGAATATGTGCTGAGCCTCTTCAAACGAGACCTTGTGAGAGGTGCCGTATCTCTCCTTTGAAAGCCTCTTCTTACGCTTTTTCACCTTACCGCTCAAGCGTATCACCACATCGTGCTCATACAGTTCACCTGATATGGTAATGCTTCCGAACTCCGCCCTGTCTATAGATGGCTTCATATTTGCCCCTCACTTTTTGCTAATCAGCTTTTTTAAAAAGATTAATCATTTTAAAAGATTTATGAACATAGAAATAATGTATTTCGTGTCCGGCAGGGTCTCTTTTTTTCAGAGCGAAAGAAATAATTTGCAAGGAACCGGCAGAAGGATGTCGTCAGGCGGGCGGCGAATATCCGAGTAGACAGCCGCTCCTCATTTGTGGATAGTTGGCTGGAAGCGCTCCGCCCGCCTTTGCTACGAGATATGCAAAATACCGGGCACTGTATTCTTTCGCCTCTGAAAAAAAGAGACCCTGCCGGACAATATGCAATATATACAAATATGGCTTATGCCTGGTTAAAAAAATCCTGCAGCTCTTTAATAAGGGCCAGCTTGATATCAGGAGATATATCCTCCTCAAACATGAATTCCAGCAAGAAAATCATCTTGTAATCCACTGCCGAGGTCTCATACCTCTGGAAAGATGTCACCTTGACGTCCTTCAGTTTCTGAAAATCCTGCTTCTGGAATCGATCAACCTTCCTTAGGATGATGTCAATAGCCTCTTTGGCATCAGTGGGATTCTCCAGCACTATCTCGATCCCGTCCAGTTTCTTCATGGCCTTGATTATCTTTTCACTCTCTACCTTGATCTTCATTTTTCTTCCCTTCTATCTTTTTTCAGATATTTTAACAAAAAATAGATCCTTTAGCCATGAACATGCATAATCCATGGCCTCCTGGGCCTGGCCAATGATACCCCAAAACATGTTAATTTTATCAGATATCTATTACGATAACAAACGCAAATCACATTTATTAAATCCTCTTCTTTTACTTATATTCACCCTCTCTGCCTCTTGCGCCCATACCGACACGCTCCCTGGAGCACTTCTGAGCCAAAGCCGGTGAAGGGAATTTATGGCCCGTTCGGCGACCGGGCCCTACAGAAGAATCTTCTCTAATGGTTTTGTAGAGTCCGATCCCCGAGCGGACTAAAATACTTCATATACTCCCTCCAACTCTTTATCTATATCTCCCTCTTAATTTTATGAGTGTGTCAGGGGATTTATGAAATATGAAGATCTGATATTAATTGGCAGTAATTTAGAAATATGGAAGTAGATTTTGTGTGTCAATAAAACTATCGGCATGTGATAAAGCAATATGACTAACATATTGACACAACACCGAACTCCATATATTAAATCTCTAAAAGAAGGAATTCTTATCAACTCATCTAATAAGGAGGCGCGATGCTTTTCAAACATTCAACGCTTTTTACAACTATACTGGCCGCAATATTTTTTGTTATTGCCTGTGATTCTTCACCTCAAAAAACCGCGGAAGAGGAAAGCACCGCCCCGAAAGTTATGGCTGAGGTAAGTGAAGCTCCGCCCCTGACAATAACGGTTGAAGTAACCGGAGGCACAATTGAAGGTGTCGAGCAGGACGGCATTTTTTCCTACAAAGGGATCCCATTTGCTGCACCGCCTGTCGGAGACCTGCGCTGGAAGGCGCCCGCCCCTGTACAAGCATGGACAGGCGCCAAGAAAGCGGATTCATTTGCATGCGCCTGCATGCAGGCCTCGGGCTCAATGGGGAACACCGCGCCGGTCAGCGAAGATTGCCTGTATTTGAACGTGTGGACTCCCGCAAAAAAAGTGAACGAAAAGCTTCCTGTCATCTACTGGGTCCATGGAGGCGGTTATATAGGCGGCTCGACCAGCACCACCATGTATGACGGAACGGGTTTCGCTAAAAATGGGGTGGTCCTGGTCAGTGTCGCCTATCGGGTCGGTCCTTTCGGATTTCTTGCACACCCTGAACTCAGCAGCGAAAGCGGTAATGGATCAGGAAGTTACGGAATGCAGGACATGATCGCCGGATTGAAATGGGTAAGGGAGAATATTTCTAAATTTGGGGGTGACTCATCCAATGTTACTATATTTGGCCACTCTGCCGGCGGGGCTGCGATCAGTTTGCTAGCTGCCTCTCCACTCACAAAGGGCCTTTTCCATCGCGCCATCTGCATGAGCGGAGGATCGTTTACACCGCTTCAGACCTCAAAACAGTCCGGCATGGGTATGGGAATCCCATCCCTCGAGGTGGCGGGGTCGACTGGCGAAGAATTTTTAAAGGAACTGGGGGTTGCCAATATCAAGGCGGCACGCGCGTTAAGCGCGGAAGATATCCAGAAAAAACTTACCGGCGGAATGGCAGGCATGCGGTTCCGGCCCGCGGCTGACGGGTATGTTATCTCCAAGGACCTTTACTCGTTATACCAGGCAGGCAATTTTAATGACACGCCCATCTTGCTCGGTAACACATCGGATGAAATGGGATCATTTGGCAGGACCCAGGATGTAACACCGGCGGAATTTGAGAAACAGATTCGGGCGCAATATGGTCCCCAGGCCGATGCCATCCTTGGCGTGTATCCTCATTCAACGGATGCCGAGGCAACTAGGTCGTCAAAGGACATAAGGAACGACAGCTCCTTTTGCTGGAATACCTGGACATGGTCCCGTCTGCAGTCCCGGAAAGGAAAAGGCAAGGCATTCCAATACTGCTTCGATTACCATCCCGGTTCGCCCGATGGCGGTTCAGGCCATGGCAGCGATGTTCCCTATGCATTCCGGACGCTGGGCGGACCAATGGGAGAGCCGAAAGAAGAGGATTTGAAACTGTCCGATATGATCAGCTCCTATTGGATCAACTTCGCCAGGTCTGGTGATCCGAACGGCCCGGGCCTGCCCGAGTGGCCTGCTTTTAGAGAAGACGATCAAAAGGTGATGGTGTTTGATGCGGGATCCAGCGCCCGGTCTGTGCCTCATCTGGACAGGCTGGAAGCATTTGATGACTATTTCGCGTGGCTAAGGGGACAAGGCGAGTGAACTCTCCCCGCCTTAAAAGGCGGGGCTTCAGGATCGACATCATTTTATAGTACCATTGAATAAGTCCTTTTTCCGTCATTCCCCGGCTTGGCCCTGACTTGGCTCCTAAAATTATAGTGTTTGAAGTCCAGTGCCTAAAAAAGATATATTAAACATTAATCAAATGCAAAAAAATAGAGCAGCTTACGGATGGAAACCGCCTAGTCCTGAAACAGCAGAGTAGCAAACTCGCGCAGGCTGCGTCGCCATGACAGGAATTCGTGGGCAGTATCCGGGGAGACGTAGAATATACTGTTAATACCGGCCTTTTTCAATGTATTGGCGCTCTCCCTGGGGTCTCCGCCAAAGGGGCCCCTTCCCCCGCCCGGGCCACCCCCCAGTTCGCGGCTGCCATAGCTGACAAAGACCAGCCTGACTTTCTCTTTAAAGCCCTGGGTGTTTTTGACATCCTCCATAGAAATACTCCCACCGCTGAACAGGCCGATATGGGAAAACTTATCCAGGTTTGCCAGAGTTATCCATCTGGTTTCCATACCGCCCATGGATAAACCGGCCATGGCCCTATGGGGCTGATCAGAAAGTGTACGGAAATTGGCATCTATGTATGGGATAAGCTCGTCGACAAGAACCGTCTGAAAAGCATCGATCTTGAAGTTTGCGAGGCCTCCGATACGGACATCGTTGGTCATTCCGTAGGTCATCACTATCAGGAAGGGTTTTATTTTCCCTTCGGCAATCAGGTTGTCCATGATCAGGTTGGCGTGACCCTGGTTGGTCCAGGCAGTTTCATCCTCGCCCCAGCCGTGCTGAAGGTACAGCACCGGATATCGTCTTCTCATGTCCTTGTCGTAGCCGGGCGGTGTGTAGACAAAAGCACGGCGTGATGTGTTGGTGCTCTTCGAAGGGAAGAGAATTTGATGCACCTGGCCGTGTGGAACGTCTTTAAGAGCGTAGAAATCCCGGTCATGGGCGGGGATTTCGATGCCGCTTTCCCATCGGGTAGAACCGTAGAAGTTCAAAGTGCCCGGATCGTTAAATGTACCTCCGTCTACGGTGATACGGTAATAGTGGAATCCTTCATCCAGTGGACCTTCAGTAGTGCCTACCCAGGCGCCGTCCGCGGTCTTGGTGAGAGTAGTACCCACACGTCCACCCAGACTCACGCTTACGCCTTTGGCTTCCGGCGCAACGATACGGAACCGCGCATAGCCCTGCGAGTTTACCTGCGGGTACTCCTGGCCTGGCTGATTAAGGGTAGAGGGTTTCCAGTCATCAATAATTTCAATCTGGCTTGTCTGGGCCAGACATATTGAACTCCAAAAAGTCACCAACATCACAAGAGCAGTCAAATATTGTTTCATGATCTTTCTCCTTCAGTATTTTAAAAGGCTGTGAAAAATTAATCGTCTAAACCATATATCGTATCGATTTTTTCCATGAAAAAAGGCACTCAGTTGTATCCTGTGCCGATGATTTTATTGACACCTTTACGTCTTTTGTATGCCTATATACATTATTTAGGGTTAATTGCCTATGGAATAATTTACTGTTAAACAAGTAAGCAAAACCAGTGCTATTCCTTATAGTTAAATCCCTTCTCCTGAATTTATCGAGGAAGCCATGAACCGACTTACCATAATTATAAATAAGTTGCTTTTGGAACCAACGTCCCCATTTACGAAATTCCGCCTGTATTATTGACTGATCTTTGTAATATGTTGACATTTGTATTACATTATCAAACGATATAAGGAGGAAATAATGAGAGCTATTGGTGGCATACGAAAAGGATAAGAAGAAATGTGCGGCATGGGCAATACAATAGAATCTACGCTAGTCGTCGGTGAAAATGAAGGGGCAAGCGCCCCTGCGAGCCGCTCCATGTAGAACACGACTTCAATTATGTATAATGTATAGAAGCGTGGCTTTTGCCTTACTAAATAAATGACATTTTAAGGAAGGGTGAAAAAATTGAAAGAAAAAGTCTCATGGGTGTGTTTAAACCCCCAGGGTATGGTTCAAGTTCCGGTGCCTTCGGGGCTTGTCAACCCTCGTGTAAAGGATCTGGCAGGCAAGAAAATCGCAATAATCTGGGATGGTAAGAAAGGCGGGGATAAGTACTGTATCGCGATTGAAGAGCTGCTGAACAAAAGATATCCAACGGCGACGACTATGCGGCTTGTCTGGGGAGATGCTGAAGCGGCGGAGAAAGCAAAAAAAGAAATGGATACATTTATCTACGGCGTCGCCGATAACGGGATGGGAGGATGGATTCAGTGCCGGCAGGTAGTCGCACTGGAAAAACTTGGCAAACCAGGCGTTTTCGTGATCGGTGATAACGCTATTCATACTTCTAAAATGTCAGCCGAGGACGCTGGAATGCCGGCGGTGCGTATCATAAGCCTTCCTTCCATAGATTATTACCCGAATCGGTCGACAGTGGAAAGTATAAGACCTATTGCCGAAGCGTCTATTGACGGTATTATCGACGAATTAACCCGGCCCCTGACACAGGAGGAGAAAAACCCGAAGCTAAAGGCGCCAAAAAAGACAGATGAAACAATCAAGATCACTGCGGATGACTATGAGTCCGCCCTTGAATTGTTCAACCAGTTATATCTTGATTGCCACTGGGGCGATGGTTTGCCCCTGATACCTCCTACGGAACAGACCGTTCAGCGGATGCTGTTAGGGACCAAGCGTTCCCCCGCCGAAGTTATCGGCCTGGTACCTTATCGAAACGGTATCGCTACTGTTGAAAAGATAGCTATTAACGCGGTGATGGCGGGTGCAAAGCCTGAGTACCTGCCGGTGATAATTGCAGCCATGGAATGCCTGACTGAAGAGAGCACTTACACTCACATGATGAGTTCGGAAGGTTCCTTCACTCTTATGATAATGGTAAGCGGGCATCTTGGCAAAGAAATTAAAATGAATTCCGGCGTAGGCTTATTGGGTCACGGCTGGCGAGCCAACAATTCCATCGGTCGCGCCGTAAGATTGAGCCTGATTAACATCGGTTATCTGTGGCCGGGAGAGATCGATATGGCGCTGATTGGCCGCCCGTCCTCGCATACCTTCTACGCTTTCGCCGAAAATCTGGAGCAGAGCCCCTGGGAAACATTTAACGTGGGCCTGGGCTACAAGCCGGAAGACAGTTGCGTGACCGTGGACACAGTTATGGGTGGTATAGGTATGAGGATATATGGTGGAGGAGTGGTTGAACCATGGGATGTAATGCAGGTTCTCGACAGCATAGTCAAAGATGTCGCCGCTGATCGTGGCACGTTTGCTCAATACAAGGTTGGGGTGGCTAACCCCATGGCTCATCTCAGAAAACACATAATCGTCATTCATCCCGAAATGGCTATCATGCTGCAACGTATCGGTTATAATAGCAAACGAAGTCTGCGAGATTACATCTATGAGAGCACCAAAGTGCCGTACGAAGAACTCAGTGAACAGGAAATACAGGGTATAAATGACAGGATTAACACCAAACCTCCCGATATAGACATATTCTATCCACACGATGCCATTCCTGAGGACCGCTTACCGGTGATTAAAGAATCCCTCAAACCGGGAGGAAAGGTCCCTGTCGTAAACCCGGAAGACATTCATATCGTCGTGTCCGGTAGTATACCGGGTTATTCTTTTGGAATGTCGTATTTCCGTACGGCACACAAGACAAAATTGATAAGAGGAGCCACATTGACCAAATCAGGCCGCTAGCACAAGCTACGGATTTTATCCGGTAAGTGGAACCCCGCCGACTGAAGTCGGCGGCACCAAGGCTCCATCTTCGGCGAAACCCGCCGAAGCACATCCGCCTGCGCTAATCATGTTAGCAATAAACGTGGCTATTCGCCGCATTGCTAACACAGCTTCGGAGGATACCCTTTCCGCATTTATCCGCCAACTGGAGTTGGCGGCTCTCTGCGAAGGCGGGTAGTGGACATATCTTTGAATGCAATGAGTATAAATATTATTCCGCAACAGAACCTGTAAAAAAACAAGGCGGTAATTCGTTGCGTTTTACCTCCATGCATCTACTGATGCTGACGCCATACAAGAAAGATCTCCAGCCATCCAAAATGCATCGGTTCCCCCTCCAACTACCACTATCTCAACGGGGATATCGCGCAGGATAAGTGGTCGTGGTGAGTTCGCCTCCGGGGGAAGTTTCAGCAAAGACACAAATGGCTCGTTACCTGCCTTGCCAGATTCAAGATCATCAGGCATAGCTGCCCAATAGTTCCAAAGAGTCATATACGTATTTTCCTTAAGCCATTGGCTTAACTGCTCCTTGCTATCAAAACCTTCATTCTTAAGATCCTTAGACGTTATTGGGCTTAATAAAAGAGTAGCTTGAGTTCCGGGATTTATTCCGGGAGTGTGATGTGTGCCGGCTCCACTGGTTTCAAAACTTATCAATTGCCGCTTCATTATTTCGTGATGTGGATGTGGTTTATAAGCAGCATAATTAAGCAAACTCCAACCACCCAGAAGACTAACAACGCTTTCATCTGATTTAAAACCTTTTTGTACATGTAAAGCACTCCATCCTTCAGGCAGTACCTCCTCGTTCTCTGCGAAACAATTATTATTGTAGTTGGTATTATTACCTAAATCACCCAGATAAGTTTCACCCCGTATCGATCCTCCCAGATTCTTGGATATGAGTGTCCAGGCCCTTCCAATGACAGCGTTAGCCTGATTAAACGGACCCAGGGCACTCAGACCACAATTCATATTTATCTCTTTTCGTATAGGCCCATTAGCGACGACCATCCTGGTCATTGAAGTCGCGGAACTGAACAGCGAAGTTACCCCTGTCGATGCTATGGCCAATATTACCGGGAAATGCTCTGGTTTGGCTCCTGCCATCACGGCGTTAATGGCGATATGCTCCACGGTGTACTCCCACGCCTCATGAGGAGGAGAGGGCTGCATAATTACCGGGAAATCGCTTTCATTTCCTCTTCTCACACCAGCACCAAGCTGCTTTATGCGACGTTCCCAGACCTCGTTGGGAGGTATGGGTTGCATAATGCCAACCACTTCATCAGGTTTATGGCTTGTTCCTTTGAGCATCTCGGCTACTCTTTCTTCTGTAGGAAGCACTATCGGAAGATAATCAGTCCAGCCCTTTTCAAGAAAGAGTCGCTCCAGATTCTTCGGGGTATCAGGCTCTAACAACCTTGGCATTGACCTATCTATAATCCCTGTCTTCGTTTCCTTATCAGTGATAGGTTTGGTCAATGCCTCAACAATTTCATCTAAAACTGGCTTGCCGTTTATTGGGTCGTTACCCTCCAGATATCTCCGGTGTACCTCGAGTGGTCTATTTGCGAAAGGATGCGGTACGAAGCTAAATCGAAGTTCGGGCATTCCCTTCTTATACGCAAAGTTCCTTATGAGTCCTGGGAATGCCTCTGTGACAACAGGTGCCGTGGGCACCCCTAATTTTTCCAATATCGAGCAAAAGATGATGACCGACGGCGCGCAGGTATCTAACTGACCGATACCCATTATCACTCCATCGCCTTTTTCCTTAATTTCAGCCCACAGTTCCGGGTCATTATGAAAGTAAGTGCCTACTTTAGTCCTCAGCACCCAGGTCGCCTCGGGATGTCTGCCGGCAAGCATTTTTTGCATCTCTTCCCAGAATTGATGTGTTCGTGGGAAATTCATGTCTACGATGTATATTGTTTTTCCCTCGAGGGTACCAAGCCGAGGTGCCATAGGCACCAATTGTATTGGAGAAGCTTTGCCTTGCGGTCTCAACACCGTTACTTTTTCACTCGTCATGTCGGTCTTTATACTCCCCTATTTTTCTATAAAGAAATTGAGCCGCTGAGCAGCTCATCAATATTTATCATTTCGCTTCTACTTTTTAGCCGACAATGCTGCAATTCAACTGGTAAGACTCTACCATTTTTTTTATATTATGCAAGACATCGTCTGGAATAAGAGGAATATCAGCTATCGGATAGGCAAGGTTAAGACTATTGTACCTTGCCTTCCCAAGATGGTGTAATGGTAAAAGGTCAACATTTACCAGTGAAGATAAATCACGGGCGAACTCACAGGCAGCCCTGATATTCTCTTCTGAATCGTTGTAGCCAGGGATTACGGGCACCCTGATATAGAGAGGTACGTTTCTCTCGGAAACAGAACGAGCGTTACTCAGAATAAGCTTGTTAGAGACACCGGTGAATTTCCTGTGTTCTTCGTCATTCATATGCTTTATATCCCAGAGAAAAAAATCAATATAGGGTAACACTTTTTCAATGGTCGTCCAGGGCACATGACCACAGGTATCAACTCCAACGCCGACATTCTCTTCTTTGAATGCCCGAAGCAATTCCTGTGTGAATTCAGGATTCAAGAGTGGCTCTCCTCCTGAGATGGTCACTCCGCCACGGGAGTGTTTGTAGGCAATAGCGTCCTTTTTCACCTCCGTAAGCAGTTCTTCGATAGTCATCTCCTGTCCGAGAAGTTTTATGGCTTCGGTGTAGCAGACCTGAGCACATTTACCGCAGTTGTTGCACACAGCACGATTAACGCTCATCGTCCCGCCCGTTAAGTCTATGGCGTTCGTGGGGCAGACCGGGACACATTGTTCACAATGGATGCATCTATCCGGGTAAAGAGCAATCTCAGCTTCGTCCTTCTGAGCCTCCGGCGTCGAACACCACAGGCAACACAACGGGCACCCTTTGAACAGAATTAGAGTACGTATTCCCGGTCCATTGTGAATGGTCATTCTGGTAATGCTTAGAACGAGTCGCTTTGCAGTGGCCGTGGCTGAATTTCTCGTCAAGTATTTTAATGCTCCCTCACAAATGGCCCTCAGTTCTCAGAAGCAGAGGTTTTTACCAGGCTTGCTGCTCGGTACGATTAATAATATCGAGCTGTTGCTCCTCGGTAAGCTCACAAAAGTAGGCACAGTAGCTGGCTACCCTGACCAGCAGGTCCCGATAATTTTCCGGCTCTTTCATCGCCTGGTGCAGGAGCTCCGATGAAATTACGTTGAACTGTGTGTGATATATCCCCAGTTCTTCAATGGTCCTGAGGAAGGCTACGAAGTTGTCCAGATCGCGGTCAGTGGCCAGGAGCTGACGACTCAGCCTCAGATTCAGGGGACCACCCATGGCAAACCGATGTGTTGGCAATTTACTAACTGACTTAACTACAGCCGTGGGACCATTCTTGTCGACACCTGGAGACGGAGATATACAGTCAGCCAGAGGTCTTGGATAGATGCGTCCATTGGGTAGAGCACCAGACCAGGGCCCGAAGGTTACATTGTTCTGACCGATAATCCCAGCACCAATGTATAAACCACCGTAGTACGGTAGCAGGTCCTTCTGGGTGTTAATCCAGTCCAGCTTATCGTACCAGGTGTTCATAACCCAGGACGCCCAGCTATCGGCAAAATCATTATCATTACCATATTTAGGTACACCGTTAATGCAAAGTTGACGTAAATTTTCGTGGCCCTCCCAATTGGCCTTGAGAGCCTCAAGCATTTGGTCCCATGTTATATTTTTGTCGCAATAGATTAGCTTATCAATCACGGCTAGAGAGTCAGCGGTGTCGGCGAGGCCGGCGAGATATAGACCGTAGGAGGTGTACCAGGCACCGCCACGTGAAAGGTCAAGCCCCTTCTGCAACGGGCCCTCCGAGAGGGAAGAGCAAAACGGAGCCATCATCCTCTCAGCCTGTGCCTCCTTCACTAATTTTATGCCCCTGACCGCGTGCTTCATCCAGTAAGACACCTGCCCCTGAAACGCCCGCTTCACTGCTGCCATAGATTTAAAATTCCTGGGATCACCGGTCAGGGGTCCTATCTGCCGGTCGCAGAGGGCACACTTTCCGTCGTTCAGTGCCAGTTCCAGTACCTTTGGTAGAATGCAAACTCCTTCCCAGCTATGCTGCATAGTTATGTGAGGCAAACAAAGCTCAGAGCACCCCATTATCACACACTCTCGCCAGTCCTCGATGGTTCTATCAGGATAGGCCTTGGCCATCATTTGAATAGCTTTCTGGTCGCCAATAAATTTCGGCTTACCCCAGCCCAGACGGATGAGCTCGGTGGCTTTCTTTAAGTAACTATCAGGTGTCTCTTTCCATATTCTCATGGCAAATTCTGGCTGGGGCCGGGCTAATTGTTCCTCGGCTTCCAGACAGAGCATGGTCACTTCGTTGCAGGCGTCTATACCGTCGTGAGTCTGGCCCCCGATGGTTATCGTCTGACTTAGCCCCTGCCCTGGCTGGTAACTGGCAACGTCATAGCTAAGGAGTATGGCCCATTCATTAAACTTTATCCAGAAACATTCCAGCAACTCCAGAGCCTCGTCATGGTTCATCGTTTTCTCGTCAATTACTGATTTTTTGTAGAAGGGATACATATACTGATCGAAGCGGCCCAGGGAGTTGGCAAGATTGTAAACATCGCAGTGGATAAGGACGTGTATCATCCATACGGACTGTAAGGCTTCCCACCAGTCCCTAGCAGGGTTTACCGGCACCCACTGGCAAACCCCTGCGATGTGCTCGAGTTCCTGCCTGCGCTTAGGGTCAGCTTCTTTGGTTGCCATTTCCCGAGCCATGGTAGCATGCCTTCTGGCGTAGGCCATCGCCGCATCAAGTGTAATCAGTACCGCCTTGTAGAAGTCACGCTTCTCCTGAAGCCCAAAGTGCTGATACGGCTGGTCAAGTTGGGCCAGATACCACTCGACCTCTTCTCTGATGCCTTTGAGACCTTTATGGAGTACCTTTTCATAGTTGGCCATCTGATGTCCAATGTCTTTATCTAATGATAAATCAGCGATGAACGGAATGTGAGAGCAGGAAGAGGTTATAGAGAAAACCTTTTCCTTAACTTCTTCGCCAGCTATTTCCAGAATATAATCACCAAGGGTCTTCCCCTTGAAGTATGGGATAAGCACTTCCCGAATCTCTTTCCTCTCTTGTGGGGTAATTATTATCTTTTCGTACGGGCGAATCTCAAAGTCCTTTACCGGGTCGCCAAGCTCTTCATCTACAAAACGAGACATTTCACTGGAGAATGAAGCACCGCGTATTTTGCTGGTGATATTGCCTACGATGATCTCATCTTCCAGAATAAAGAGGGTCTTCTCTTTAAGGTAGGTCTCAAAGATGCGTGCCCGCTGAATGACTCTGGGTTCGTTCTTGTATTGTTCTAAAGCCTTCATCTCGGCACGAGTACGTTCCAGGCAAATCTCCATCGGTCTGAGAACACGATTTTTCACTCTCTGAACACGCTCTGAACAGGTCGGAGTAAAGGACTTCTGCCAGTTGCCTGTCTCTCTGACTTTTTTATCGCTTTGTAAGGTTGACATGTTCTGCCTCTTCTCACCCGTCAGGTTCACTCTATTTATCCGGATGAGATCACCAAAATTTTCAATGCCGACGACCTGGATTTTCGGCTTAAACCGGATTCTGCTGCAGTTGATGCAGCATGCATTCTCCCCAATGTGAATGATAACTTTATTGGAGAAGCACCGGATCTCGGGGCCTTAGAGGTTGGTTTACCAGTGCCTCTTTATGGCCCAAGTTATTAGTTTGCTTTTAATACTTTAGCCTCATGCCTTTGGCATAGTTCAGACGGCCGACATAGAATTCCTCTTCATTTTCGGGTGGGGTAATGCCCGCGGCTTTAACGCCTGCCCTCATGGCATCTTTTTGATGCTGAAAAATCGGAATCGTCGGCTGCCTGAACATACCGCCGTTGCCCCCTGTTAACCACTGCATGTATTTCATTCCTAGCATTCCGCTCTGAAAGGCAGTGTCCCTGGCGCCTATTGTTATGGGATAAAGCTCCCAATATAAATCCATGGCCTCAAGGAAGTCGCCTTCCAGGAACAGGTTGAACATCCTTAAGATGCGGGGGTTATCCGAAGACTGGTCGAATATCACGTAATCTGCAGGACCCGCCCACTGTTGCTTGTATTGACCTACTGTTATTGGCCATTCGGATGGCTCGGCAGCCTGAAACAATATCTTGTCTCCAAGGCGATGATGAATTTCCGCCCACTTACCTATGCCGTCGCCTAAGTACGCCTTTACAGATACGACATTCGGTATGTCGGTTATCCTTTCGATGAGCTTAGGATTGAATTGGCTCGGGTGGAACCTGCCGAAGTCAAACTTAGGTTTGGGCCATAGGTCTATGGCCAGATTAGTGGCATCGCAAATTTTTTTGGTAGCCTGGTATATATCTTCCTCTGATTTTGCATAGAACATACCGGGCCAACCGAGCAGAGTATGAGTGCCACCTATCTTCTCAAAATGCCTGAGCAGTTCAATGTCCTGCTCGATGGTATCAATACCGGTAAACATGGATATCAGGGTCTTGCCTTTAGCTTCTTCACAGGCTATTTCTATATATCTTTTACGTTCTTCAATGGTCAAAGCACAGATCTCTGTCTGGCAAAAAACGCTGAACATTCCCTTGTTGATATTATGCCTTACATCGTGTCTTATACCTTCTTCATCAAGTTCCTTGAGGTCAGGCGTGAAAGAAGGGCTTAGGGTGCCGCATAAACCTTTATAGTTTTTTCTGGCCCATTGTTTTGCTTCCGATTTTGTAAATTCCATTTTTTACCCCCTTTATTGTTTGCATGAATACAACTCATTAAGTTTATAAAGTATTTTACACATATGCCTTTAACCTGGCGCCTTTTGCATAATTAATCCTGCCCACATAGAATTCTTCTTCAGGTTCACGGGGAGTCAGCCCTATTGCCCTGAGACCCGCCCTGATTCTCTCTTTCTGGTAATCATACAGCCTTCCCGTAGGCTGCCTGATGCTTCCGCCGTTGCCCCCATTGCACCAGTGGGCGTATTTGTCTGTGTGGGCCGTTACAATACCAGAGTGAAAATAGGCAGCTTCAAGCCCTGGTCCTCCTTCAGTCAAGGGTGCAAGTTCCCAGTATATGTTCATTGCTTTATCGATTTCACCCTTTGTCAGGAGGTTGAATATATTGACCATCCGCGGTTTTTCCGGAGTCTGCATTCCATAAAAAGGCCCTGCTCCGGACCACTGCTGGCCGTAATCAGGGACCGTAATAAACCATCTGTCAGGCATGGGATCATTGACCAGTATCCTGTCCCCGCATAGCCGGAAAGACATGACTGTAATGGCCATAGAACTGCCTCCACAGATTTTCATAGCCACTACGTTCGGTATATCGGCAATTCTTGGTAGAAGTTCCGGAGGGAAATAACTGGGATGGTATTTTCTTGTATGAAGCCTGCCTGTGTAGAGCACGATCCCGAGGTTGGTAGAGTCGCACATATATTTGTACATCCGGTAAATATCCTCTATTGAGCGGGGGTAGTATTGTATTGGGTGACCAAGCGTAGCGAATGTACCACCTACTTTTTCGGTGTGCTTAAGCATCTCTATATCCTGCTCTACAGTGTCCTGCATTACCGCGACTGAAGTATGTACCTTGCCTCTGGCCTCATCGCAGACAATTTCCACCAGCTTTTTTCGCTCTTCGAATGTCATGCCGCAGGATTCCGGCGAAACCAAGATAGAAGTAAAACCATTGGCAATAATGTGATTGACATCATACCTTATGCCTTCCTCATCAAGCTTTTCAAGATCAGGGGAAAAGGATGGGAAAATAACGGTCTCAAGCCCTTTTAAATGCAGCTTTGTCCAATTTTTGGCTTCGGATTTAGTGAATTCAAGGGTCATTTATGCCTCCTTTTAAGGAATATAAAAAATATTTTCGGTTTGAGTAAACGGATTATTCCTCAGATGTTCATTAAATCGAGTAAGGATACCGCAAGGCATTTCAATCAAGTACAAAACATAGCTTTTCACCGGCAGGCTATTAATTAGAGCAATCAGGACAGTAAAACGTTGATATGTACTTGGTTTTTATTTTTCCAGACTATTATATGTATTTATGAATGTCAAGTCACATACAGTTTCCTGATCCACCATCAAGGTGTCATCTGCCGTTCGACAGACTCACTGCCCTGAGAAAGCCGAAGGGTTATATTGCGTGGGATCTCTTCTTTCTCCATGTTCAGCACTAATATTGCGACTGTATCCTGATGGCCGGCGGGCTGCGGAAATATTCATGAAACAAAGACAAACCGTTGCTAGCGAATATCAGCGCTGTAAATTGTTGAATCGGCTTTCTTCAACCATACATCGAGATGTGGAGGCCGGTCTTTGCGATGGTGCTGTGGTCATTGTGGCGCGTTACAGCGTCATTGGATTACATAAGGCAATAGGATTTGCAAATCAAGTCTCAAACTGTCATCTGCGTATCGATGAGGTGTTCAATATACTATCGGTTTCGAAGGCCTTCGCCGACGTGGTTATTCTGTCTTTAATAGAGCGCGGCGAATTGTCCTTGACTACGCGGGTTGGCGATATTATTCCGGAGTATAATTCTAAAGCCAGGGAAACAGTAACGGTCTTTCACCCTTTAACTCATACTGCCGGTTCTCCTCAGATATTGTTACAGTTGAGAGCTGAGCTGATAGGCAACCTCGATGCGGTCATCAAGGATATTTGCCCGCTTGAATTGATTTTAACGTCGTTTTTAGGCAAATCATTCTCGCTGTAATCATTCTATTCTCTTATCTAAGGGAGATGACCTGTCAACCTTTGAGGGAAGAGCAACAATTGCATATCCGGGCATCACGTTTTCATTTCTTTGATTCATCGCGAATCGTTCAATCCGTACGCAATAGTCCCCTTCATCATCAATAAATTTGTCTATAACTTTACCCTTCATCCGAACCACATCCGACAAATATACAAACTTGGTATATTCTGTATAACTTCTCTTCAGCCAGGCATCATCTCCCATCCAGTTTGTTATTAAATGAACACCCCAACAGTGCCTTTGAATACCTACATCATAGGATTGAGGAAGGCCCATTGCATTTGCCGCTGCTTTGTTATAATGGACCGCAAAGATCGGTTCGCATCCCAAGGTATTTGGATCTCTGAACATCCAGGCGGGGTGCCTTTTATAGGATCGCAAGGCGACACCATGAGCCTGTAATCTCGGAATAGGGACTCCGCCACCGATGATATAAGCTATCTCATCCGTTATTCCAAGAGGACCTTTCACTACCGGGCCGACATCATCGCCTATTTCAACGTCTTCCCAATAACGAGGTTTGGAGCCCCTGATTTCCTCAGAAAGAATCTCTTGCTCGATTTGCATCAATTGTTTCTCAGTCCAAGGATGCGGCAATTCAAGGTCAGCAAACTTCTTTTTCTTCCGTGCCTTCGCCCTGGCAAAATGAACTACCCACCAATGATACTTGGCGATCAGCTCTCCATTTTGGTTCCAATATTGATTTTGAAAATGATCTATTATGGTTTCATCGGCATATTTGCTTTCTTTTGGCCCTTCAAAACTCTTGAATACACACTCTGAAGATATTTTGTCGCCTATGTATATCGGCTTTATGAATTCCGTATCGCATCCCGCATGAAACCCTCCCAGCCCTCTCCAGCCAAATATTACATGGGCAAAACAGGCCCATACAAACGATGGCGGGGCGATAATACGGCCAAACCGGCTTTTCTTTGCATACTCTGCATCAGTCCATAAAGGGTTCGGATCTCCTATGCCTTCAGTGAATTTCAGAATGGCCATTCTGGTGGCGTACTCATTATGCGTGCTTTCGTCGACTCTCAACTTGAGACCTAATTTAGCGCGCATATCCTCTATCATGTCCCGGGTAATATTCGAATCGGGCATCACCAACTTTTTTTTGGGCATAACTCACCTCTTTGATGCCATTTTTAAGGTACTCAAGCCGTTAATAATTATTACAGGAGATTGCCGTATGTCAAATAAAAAACCGGATGAAAAATTATTGCATTTATGAATAACGGTGAGTAATATTCAGCATTCAAACCGGGAATTGGAAAGATTTAATAAATCACCAAAGGAGACATACATATGGAATCGATATATATCGATATTGTTCGTTTCATGGAAGAGTATTTCCCGGCCTATAGCCGATATGCCCAGGTTTTGGAGACACAGCATCTAATGGACAGATTCTATGCACCGGACCTTACATTTGATGAGGGCGTGGTGACCAGTCGCGAACAATGGTATGAAAGATGTCTTACTCATCCCAGCGTCCAGGATAAATTGACGGTTGAACATCTGTTCATAGATGAGAGGCAAAAAGAAGCAGGTGCGCTGCTCAAGACACAGGCTATTGATAGAGCAACCGGAGAAGTACTCCTTGAGCTGAAAATGAACGTTCTTTATAACCTTAAAATAGAAAATAAAGATATTAAGATAATAAGAGTCAGAGTTTTTCTTGAAGGTGACCCGAACAAGGTGGCAAAACTAGCCCGATTATATGCCATAGCTTCATAAAGCATCCTTCAAATTCATGAAAGTTGTATTATACATCCCGGCGGGCCTTAACTCATTGAGGCAATACAGATACCAGCGATTGCAGTCGATAGATTGTTAATTTAATTTTTGGAGGAGAGCAGAAAATGATATCCCCGGATGAATTAGAAAAATATCAGGAAGAAAATTTATTTCTAAAGGAGCAGATCGAGGAACGGACCGGTAAAACCGTCGAACAGCTTTATGCCGAAAGGACAAAAAGGGTCAGGGACGTTATCGAATTAAGAGTGCCGGACCGGGTACCTTTTTTAGTCCTCATCGACACTTTGGCATATTATGGGATACCCAATTCGGCCTCCTATTACGATCCTCTCACGCTTAAGAGGACAATGCGAAAGGTAGCCATGGATCTGGAACCTGATATGAGCGAGGCAGGGTTTCCGTCCTGCGGGGCTGCCATGACCGAGTTGGATGTCAAAAACTGCATATGGCCCGGTGGTCCTGTGACTGATAATTATGAATATCAGTTTATCGAAGGGGAATACATGAAGGCGGATGAGTATGACATGTTCCTGAATGACCCTTCGGGTTTTATGGTTCGCCGTTATCTTCCCCGCGTATACGGTGCCCTGGCACCCCTGGCCAAACTGCCTCCCCTGGATAATTTGTTAATGGGGTTCGAAGGGCTGACGCCTCTATTCGCCAGTCCGGAGTTTCTTGAAATGGCGAGGCGTCTGGCTGAGGCCGGCAGGCAGGTTTCGAAATTTTACCAAATTATGGGTGATGCCCAGGGAGAGTTTGCCCAACTGGGATTTCCTCCCTTTGCCAACTTTGCACCCGGCGGTGTTGGCGGTGCACCCTTTGATACTGTTACAAGCTTCCTCAGGGGTATGAAAGGCTCAATGCTGGATATGTACCGTCAGCCTGACAAGCTGCTCCGGGCCTGTGAGGTGATACTGGAAAGACGCATCGCCAGAGCAATTCCCGCCGATACCACGCACCGGGACTATCCTCAAAAGATTGCTATGCCCCTCTGGAGGGGAGATCCAAATTTCATGTCCGATGCTCAGTTTAAGAAGTTTTACTGGCCAGGATTGAAGAAATCTCTGCAAACCCACGTGGATCTGGGTTACGTACCCGTACCCTTCTTTGAAGCCAAATTCGGCGACAGACTGGAATGTATGCTGGAGCTACCGAAGGGAAAGATTCTGGCTTCAACAGATGCCGAGGACACAGTCCGGGCAAAGGAGATTCTGGGGGGCCATACAAGTCTGTTGGTCCGTTGCCCGAATTCCTGCAAGATATGGTCTATCAGCAAGCTGGAATCTTTTCTTAAAGACACTATCGATAAATGCGGCAAGAATGGCGGCCTCATACTCGCTATCCTGATACCTAATAAAGCGAAGATTGAAGATATTCAGGCCATGCTGAAATCAATCAAAGAGTATGGCCGGTATTAAACCTAGGGTCTGTTGTCCGGCCCGACATGGTGAGAGCCACAATATGCTAGTGTTGGATTGCATAAATAGGCGCTAATTTATCAAAAAGAGTGGAGCCCCGCCGACTGAAGTCGGCGGCACCAACGCTCCAGCTTCGGCGAAACCCGCCGAAGCACATCCGCCTGCGCTAATCATGTTAGCAATAAATGCGGCTATTCGCCGCATTGCTAACACAGCTTCAGCGGATACCCATTCCGCATTCATCCGCCAACTGGAGTTGGCGGCTTTCTGCGAAGGCGGGTAATATCACGCAGAGACTATCTTCCAAAAAGTTCTTTATAATGTTTTTTCAGCGCTGCTTTGTCAACCTTACCAGCCGCGTTTTTAGGCAACTCGGTTAGAAAA
>Ga0214474_1000481_pt1 | contig 19903 bp, 24 predicted proteins | sample RVTome_2_FD_187335 | JGI IMG/M metagenome (GOLD analysis project Ga0214474, IMG submission 187335) | Soil microbial communities from uranium-contaminated site in the Upper Colorado River Basin, Wyoming, United States - RVT95D214 HiSeq ...
GATGAGCCCGCCCCTCGCTGTTCTGTCAGGGATCCTCGTAGCGGACAGACTTGAACTTGAAAAGGCCGAATCAAATGCGATGGCGAAAGCAGTGGGCCGCAAAAAATCCATAGGCCTCACAGCCGCAATCTCAGCCGTCCTCGTCGTCGGAATCGCCATATCCGCTTCGACGGGGCTATACGGGCTCGCATCCCAGGGCGAGGCATCTCAGCAGGCCTATGCAGAGCGCATCAGGGAATGGACAGTCCCTGACGATTGGATCATCAGCGGGGACCCTCTCATTGCTGCATACTCAGAGAGGAGCGTCCCGCCGGACATGATCAACATGGGGACGAGAATCTATCCAGTCCTCACCTTGCAGGACGTCCAGGATGCGGTGCTCGATTACGACGTGGCTGTGGTCGTGGTCTGCTACCGGCTGTTCGAAGATGACATGGCAGGCCTGCCCGGCTGGCTGACCGGACACGGATACGTCCTGGTTCCCCATCCTGAGATGGGCGAGTGGTCTGGCTCGGCGATAGACATGGGTGAGAACGAGGACATACCGAGTGTATATGTGTTGGAGGACATCGCTGAGAGGTTCGGCCTGGGCACATCGTGATTGACGAACCGACCTACTTGTCCCGCTTCACGTCTCCACTGAACGTCCAGATGGAGTTGGCCGCGAAGTTGAACAGGCTCACGAGGAAGATCGCAATCACCTGCGCGACCAGCAGGTAGACGCTCGCTTTGTCCTGGGGCAGGCCGAGGTCGGGGAGTATCTTCTCCACGAGGCCCCAAAGAATAATCAGGTTGAGCATCAGCCCGTCTATGCTGACGAGCAGGAACTGCGGGTACTGGAAGTGTATCTTGCCCTTCGACTTGAACGTCCAGAACCTGTTCCAGATGAAGTTGTTCGTGTCGGCGATTATGAATGCGAGGACTGCGGCGTGGAGGTAGTAGACGAAGAACAGCTCGACTGAAACCCAGAGGATAAGGAGATTGATGACCGCCCCGATGCCGCCGATGATCGCGAACTTCAGGTACTTGGCCAGCCAGAACCGCTTCTGCTCGTACAGGGTCGACACATGGTCGATGTACTTGAGCATCTCTGTCCCGCCCAGCTTGCTCTTGCCCGCCTTGCGGTTGGCGAAGCGGATCGGGATTTCAGTTACCTTGGAGCACTTTCCCTTGACAAGTATCTCGAGGCCGATCTTGTAGCCCACGGGGTCCAGCTTGACGCCTTCTATGACCGAACTCTTCAGTGCGAAGAATCCGGACATTGGGTCCTTGACCTTTGTCAGCGGCCGCGCGAGCAGGGTCGCCCCTTTGGAGACGAGCCGCCTGTGGAGGGGCCAGTTCTCCACCTCGCCGCCCTCGACATATCTGCTGCCGATGACCATCTCTGCTTCTCCATCGATGATCTTCTTGACCATCTCTGGGATCTTTTCGGGAGGGTGGCTGAGGTCCGCGTCCATAACGACCAGGTGCTCGCCAGATGCAGAATAGAACCCATCGATGACTGCCGACGAAAGCCCCAGCTTCCCGGACCTATGGACGACCTTCATCCTGTACTGCTTCGCGAGTTCCTCCGCCCTCGCGCCCGTCCCGTCGGGGCTGTTGTCGTCGACTATGACGATCTCGACCTCCAGACCGGCTGATGCGCACGAGTCCGAGATACGCCGGACCAGCTCGTCGAGGTTGTCCTTCTCGTTGTAGGTCGGGATCACTACTGAGATCGCGGTGCTCCCCCCTTCAGCCCATGACGCTTCTTGTAGATTAGAGATGCGACGAGGCTCGTGGCCATCACGATGACAACGGCTCCCAGGGCGACCCATGGAGCGAGGTCCTGTCTGAGGTTGTCATAGCTGAGCCATGACAGGATCACGACCGCCGACGATTTCGCGAACGCGCCGATTATCAAATAGAACGCACACTTCTTGATGTCCCAATTGCACACGGCCATGAACGCGCCTGTGTACGGCACGACCGGCGCGAGTCTGTTGAGGAGCAGAAGCCGTTCGTCGCTCACGATGAGGAAATCCGTGTACTTCTGCATGATCCTCTTCACCCGTTTTGGAGGCCGCGCTAGCTTGACTATTGTGTAGAGGATGAAGTTGCCTCCGAGGCTCGCGAAGCTCGCGACGACCACGACCGTGAGGCCCCAGACGAATGAATCAGGATTCGCTCCGAAGATGAAAACCATCCAGACCTCGGGCAGCGTCGGAAAGCCCGTCCCGTCGATGAGTATTATGAGCGTCAGCGCCAGGAGCATCCCAACGTCGCCTAGCGACGAGAAGACGTTGATGATGTCCTCGCCGATCACGCGACCGGCCTCCCGCCAGCAAGGTTCTCGTACAGCTCCTTCAGCATCGCGGCCGTCTTCTTCATGTCCTGCTCCTCAGCGAGCCGCTTTGCCCCAGTGACCATCCTGGAGCGCAGGGAGCCGTCATCCAGCAGACTCCTGAGCTTGGACGCGAACTCCTCGTCAGAGCGTGCTTTCATGCAGTGGACACCGTCATGGACCCACTCCTCGAAAACTGGTATGTCGCGTATCAGGAGCGGGCACCCGCAACTGGCCGCCTCGAGCATCACGTTGCCGTAGCTCTCTGCACGCGTCGGGAACACGAATACATCAGCAGCGGAGTACACGCCGACTATCTCCTCGAACGGAACGTGCCCCGCGAAGGTTACGCTGCCCTTTGATATCGTGTCCAGGGCGTCCTCCAGCAACGCCTCGCTTGCCCCCACCCAGACGAACTTGACGTCCTTCCGGTCCTTCAGCGCGTTGGACATGTTCACGAAAGTGTCGACGCCCTTCCTCGGGATCCTCAGGCCGACGCTGAGGACGAGCTTCTCGGAGGGCGAGACGCCTAGCCTCTCCCTGAATCTAGAGCCCAAGGCATCGTCCCTGACGAAGACCTCTCTGTTGATCCCGTTTGGTATGATCTTGAACGGCCCGCGCACGCCGTCCTTGGCAAGTGACTTCGCCACATACGGCGTCGCCCCGAGAACAACATTCCCGAGGTTGTAGAATTTCACGGAGTATGCCCGCACGAACGGATAGACCATCGAGCCGCCTTTGAACCCTCCCTTGACCAGCTCCGGAAGGTGCCTCCCATGGACAACCACTGGCTTCCCCTGCCTGCGCCGCCTGAGGGCCCATAAGAACGAATCGGGAAGTGGGCTGTGAAGATGGAGTACGTCATAGTCCTCGGCTGGCTTGTTCATGACAACACGGACGCCGAGCTTCTCGAGCTCGCGGGCGACCATTGGCACGTTCGTCCCCATTCCTCCTGGGTTCTTGAACGGTATGACGGACCTGTACTTCTCGAGTTCCGTCATCATGCACACAGACACCAAGCGATCACCAGTGACGGGACGACAGCAGAACTCCCTGGACGTCCCCCTGCCCGACCGCGAGCATCAGCCTGCGCCAATATATAGCTAATCTGATAGGAGTTCTCACGCCCCTGGCGCAATGCCAGACGCCCGCCGCTCGACGGACGACATGTTTATACAGAAGCCAGGCTTTCGCCGCCTCGATGGAGCGTAAGGCCATGGCAACCTCGGCATTGCTCTTCGCCCTCGCCACTTTCATACTGTGGGGGACGACGAACTTCCTGATAGGCTACGGAGAGAAATCGCTCAAGATCGACCCGCAGGTGTTCACAGCGATAATGTGGACTTCGATGGGAGTGCTCGGGGTGGGCATGATGGCCTACGTCCTGCTCACAGGCAGGGAATTCCCGATCGGCTTCAACCTCTCAGTGCCTGTCGCCGCCGGCCTTTTCCTCGGAATCGGCATCCTGTCCTTCAGCTTCGCGATGTCGCACACCGACATGAGCACAGGGGCCACGGCGGCGGTCGCGACATCGAACGCGGTATTCACTGTGATCCTCGCGCTGGTATTCCTGAAGGAGGACATCGCGCTCAAGGACTGGGCGGGCATCGCCACTGTCATAGCGGGCATCGTGCTGCTGAGGATCTAGAACGGCTGCCTCTCCCAGACTACCTTGCCGTCCTTGACGACGAGCGAGCACAGGTTCGTCCCGAACTTGTAGGGCAGCTGGGCGTGCGTGGGCACGTCCAACACAATCACGTCCGCCCTCTTACCCACTTCGAGCGAACCTACCTTCTTCTCAAGCCCCAGCGCTGCCGCAGCATTGATCGTCGAGGCAGTGATCGCCTCCGCGGGAGTCATGCGCATCTTGTGGCACGCCAAGCTGACGGTGAACTGCATCGACTCGTTCCAGCAGTTCGGGTTGAGGTCCGTTCCCAGCGCGACTGGGACCCCCAGGTCGATGAGCCTCCTCCCGTCCGCATAGTCTTTCGACATCGAGGAGTAAGGTGTTCCCGGAAGGAGAACGCCGATCACGTCCCTCCGAGCCATCGCCATGATGCCGTCATCGGACGGTTTCGCAAGATGCTCGGCGGAGACGGCCCCGAGCTCCGCTGCGAGTTCAGCTCCGCCCGAAGAGCGCAGCTCGTCTGCGTGCACCTTCAGTTTCATCCCCAGCGACTTCGCAGCTGTGAGGACCTTCCTCGACTGGTCCACCGAGAACACACCCTTCTCGCAGAACACGTCGCAGAACTCCGCGAGCTTCCTCTTGGCGACCTCGGGGATGACGGTGGTTGAAACGAAGTCAACGTATTCGTCTGTTCGGCCGGCGAACTCCTCAGGCACTGCATGCGCGCCCATGAAGGTAGGGACGACATCTGCTGGATAGTCATCACCCAGCTTGCGAATCGTCTCGAGGATCCTCAGCTCCACATCCAGGTCCAAGCCATATCCGGACTTCGCCTCTATCGTCGTCGAGCCGTGGGAGATCATGGACTCGAGGCGCTTCGATGACTGTGCGAACAGTTCGTGTGGAGAAGCACTCCTTGTGTCCCTGACCGTCCTGAGGATGCCACCGCCCTCGCCCAAAATGTCCAGGTAGCTCTTGCCCTTCGCCTTCATCTCGAGCTCGAACTCCCTGGAGCCAGCGTACACGAGGTGAGTGTGAGGGTCCACGAAGCCCGGCATGACGACTCTGCCCTGGGCATCGATCTTCTCGACGCCTGATGCATCATGCTCACGGAGAATCGACTCGGTCCTGCCGATATCGGCGATAGCGCCCCCCGCAATCGCCACGGCGCCGTCCCTGATGATCGACAGCTCCGACATCTCCGCCTTCGCCCTCGCTCGCCTCGGGCCTTTGAGCGTCAAGAGCTCGGACTCGTTCACAATGAGCAGGTCGTCTCCCATTCCTATCGACCGCCTTAATCCCGCTCTCGGTCTATAAACGATTCGAGCCGACTCACTGGCTGCGCTTCCCCAGCAGCTCGTTCACGACGTACTGCATCGTGTTCTGCGGGTTGAGGAGGCTCCTGAAGTCGCGATAGTCGGATGCCTCGAGCTCACCCATGAAATACGCAGTGGCTCCGTAAGTTACCGTGCCTATCACAGCAAGCACAATCAGCGCCAACCAGTCCACAGTCGGGATCAGGATCCAGTCTACCGTGTACATCACGCCTACCATGACAACTGCGCTCACCAAGTGCTTGAATGATCGCGAGTTCGGAACGATCCTGGCCTGCTTCCAGGCCATGTACCTGAGGACGAAGAAGTAGTATATCGATGATATGAGCAGGGAAGCGGCTGCGCCGAAAGCGCCCAGTCCCAGCATATCGACTCCGAGCAGTCTATCTGGAACGAGCACGAGCATGGCGGCGAACTGCACGGCAAGTCCTCCGAGGCCGATGAAGAAGAGAGTCTCAAACTTCCCGACCCCCGCTATTGCGGATCGAAGGGGCAGCACCAGCGCGACCACGGTGCTCGCGATGACAAGCAGGTCCATTGTCCCGACCGCTTCCGCGAACTCACCTGTCAGGAACACGTCTATGATCTGGCTCCCGAACGTCAGGTAGAAGGCCGCCGTGGGTATGACGACGAGAGAGACGTATCTCTCGGCCTGGTTCACGACCTCCCAGCTCGTTGCAGGCTCCTTCCTTGTGAAGTATGTGGTCACCGATGGAAGTATCAATGTCGCGACGGAGAGAGAGAACACTCCGACGAACACGGCCATCTTCTGCACGCCGAAGTACATGCCGACCTCCGTCTCGCCCCAGAAGAAGCCAACCACGGCCTTGTCCAGGTACAAGTCGAGGATTATGATCATCGAGACGACGAACACCGGCGCGAGCGATCTGATGTACTTGGTCAAGGTCTCCCTGTCCGGCCGCTTGACCCGCACCTTGACCATGAGCATCGCGACGAGGATCATCGACGCTATGATGCCTCCGACATAGGATGCCGCGAGCAATGCTGGGCCCTCAGGAGCGGACTTGTACGCGCTCGTGGCCACGAATATGATGAACGACACCCTCACGACGAGCTCCAGGAGGGCGGGCACGTGGACCTTGGCGACCGCCCCCTGCGCATCGAACGTATGCGTGGCGATCTGGCTTATACCCAGGAGAATGTAGTACATGAGGAAGGCGTGGAGCGAGTCGATCATCGCATCGGAGTGCGTGATCGCGCCCCCCATCTCGAAGCCCTTCCATATCTCGATCATGACGTAGGTGAATATCGAGAAGATGGCTAGCAGGGCTATCTTGATAAGTGCGTACGCCCCGACGCACTTGCCCAGGTCATCGCCACGCTTTATGAAGTTCGCATGCACGGAGCCGACGCCGAAATCAGACAGAAAACTGATGATGCCGATCATGGCCATGGCGTAGCCGAGGACGCCGAGTGCAGTCGGGCCCATGTTCTGCGCGATGAATACCAAAGCCGCAGTGCTCAGTACAGCGCCAAGGACACTGTTCGCGACCGACAGGGCGGCCTTCGGGCTCATGAGCCTGTGGTTGTTCCCCGCGTCCCCTTTGCCCTCATCGGGCATGTTCCCTTAACATATTGGATTCAATATAAAACTACTGCTCGCGCCTAGAGCTTGTCTGCCAGGTCCCGGACTATGTCGAGGCCCTTGGATATGTTCTCCTGGGAGTTGGCGTACGAGAACCTCAGGTGTCCCTCGCCCTTGGAGCCGAATGCGGCACCAGGGGCGCATATCACGCCAGCATCCAAGATCTTGAGCGCGAGCTTCTCAGAGCTGATCTTCTGCGAGTATTTTGGGAACGCGTAGAAGGCCCCGCTGACCGGGGGCGTCGCGAACGAGGGGATCTCAGAGAGCTTCTTCAGGGCGACTTCCCTGCGCTTCCTGAACTCCTGGAGCATATCCGCCTGGAACTTGTCGATGATGCCGAAGCCCTCGAGTATCGCGTACTGCGTCGCCGTCGGAGGACATGCCAGGGTGTAGTATTGGACCTTCGAAAGCTGCTGCACTATCTCCTTGGAGGTGGCGACATATCCGATCCGCCAGCCAGTCGCTGCTAGGGACTTGGAAAACGACTGGACTATGACCGTATCGTTGTGGAACCTCGCGAACGACCAGTGCTCGCCCTCGTAGACGAACCCATCGTAGACCTCGTCCGAGAGGATGTAGAGCTTGTGGTCCTTCGCGACCTCGCAGAGCGCCTTCACCGTCTCCTTGGGGAACACCGTTCCAGTCGGGTTCGAGGGGCTGTTGACGATTATGGCCTTTGTGCGCGGGGTTATGAGAGTCTTGATCTCCTCTATGTCCGGGAGAAAACCGTTCTCCTGAAGGAGCGTGTACTCGACGGGCTTCCCGCCGGCGAGGCTCACGTCTGGCCCATAGATGATGAAGCCCGGGTTGGGGACAAGTGCCTCGTCCCCTTCTCCAAGTATCGTCTCGCACGCTATCCTCATGCCCTCGGTTGCTCCGGCAGTGACTATGACGTTCTCATATGAGACGTCCTTCCGATAGCGTCTGAGGTACTCCGCGATGGCTTCCCTGAGGTCCTTGATCCCCGCGCTCGGGCCGTACTTGTTGTGGCCGTCCCTGAGGGCCTTCGCCAATGCTTCGATCATCTCTTGCGGCGGCTGGATGTCAGGCTCACCCAACCCGAGGTTTATCGAGCCCGGGGGAGCGGCCTCGAACAGCTTCCTGATCCCGGACACCTTGAGAGATGAGACTCGCCTTGGGAACATGCGACCCTCCGACGTACAATTCCGTACATTAATAGTTCGGGGCTACACGGCGACGGTGGACAACGTGCTAGCAGGCAACAGAGTGCCCACGCCTCGCGGTCCTGTCCGAGCGGTCAGTTCCTCTCGACGACGGCGGCCACGACGTCGACGCCTGAGACGCATTCGAGTGCGTCGAACAGCGAGGCGTAGGCGCGCGTGCCATCCACGTGATACGCCACGTAGATGTCGGCCTCGATCATGGTCATGTCCGCAGTGAAGTAGTGGTGCACGAAGTACAGGTTCTTCTCGGAGTCCATGGTGCACTCGCCCGCGAACCTCGACACGATCTCCGTCGGAGCTGACCACGCATCGCCGGACTTAATGCACCTGAACAGCGCAGGCCCCGGATGGCCCAACTTGCTAGCGCTCGTGAACCAGAGCTCGTTCCCGTCGGCCGTGATGAATGGGTATCCCTCGTAAGAACCGGTGTTGATGCCGGGGACCTCGACCGGCTGGGACCAACCTGACTCAGTCTTGGTCGTCGTCCAGAGGTCCATGTTCGACTCAATGCCCATGTTCCCCGTATGGAAGTACATTGTCACTCCATCCGGCGCGATGTGGAACTCGCCGATGTCGTACTCCTCGTTGAGCTGCGTGCCCGCGTTCGTGACATCACCCCATTCCCCGTCCTCGAGCTGGGCCGTGAAGATGTCAATCTCGCCCATGTTGCCCGCCCGGATGGACGCGAACCACATCGTGTCTCCCGACACGAACTCAGCGCCGTCCAGGGAAAGGTCATCGCTGAGTATGATGCGTTCAGGCTCGGTCCAGGATCCGTTCACCAATCTGCACCACCAGATCCCGGTGACCTTGTCCAGGAGTTGCTCGTTCGCCGGCATCCTCACGTCCGGCGTGAAAAAGAAGAAGAACCGGGTACCATCCGGCGAGATGAACGGCGAGTCCTCAGCCCCGGCAGTGTTCACAGGGCCGGGCATCGGCACGGGCGCGGACCATTCGTCCGAATGGAGTATCGGAGGATACAGGTCGGTCGCTGGAGTCATCTTGACCGCATCCGATGGAATGGTCTCGCTGCGAGGCGGAACGGTTACTCCATTGTCCTGGGAACTCAGGATGGCCACAATGACCAGCAACAGAACGACTACAAGCACAACTTCAACGACAGCTATCTTCTTCCCTCATATGGTCCCACCACCATAAGGGCCCGACGCGGGCGGCGGGGGATTGTCCTGCAGACTACTAATGGGTTCCTGACGGCACGGCGTGTCTGCGACCGAACATCAGAACGCCCCACACCAAACCGATTTATCAGTGCTTGCGGATTATCGAATGGACGACGATGATGAACTCTGAGGGTGTTGCTGTCCCTGTGGTCGCAGACGCCAAGGGAAGACTGGGAAGACTTCTCTGGACTGCTCTTGGCACGCTGTTCCTCGGCATCGGAATCATCGGGATCCCGTTACCCATCCTTCCCACCACGCCCCTCCTGCTCCTCGCCGCGGCCTGTTACATCCGGGGCTCACCCAGAATGTACCTATGGATGATGACCAACAGGTACTTCGGCCGATACCTGAAGGATTACAGCGAAGGAAGGGGGGTTTCGAGGAGGGCGAAGGCGGTAGCTCTGGCATTCCTATGGAGTTTCATAGGTCTCTCTGCACTGCTCGCAACGGAGAACTTGATCATGAGGCTCGTCCTCCTGGTGGTCGCTGCAGGTGTGACGGTACACCTGCTGACGCTGAGGACCAAGATACAGAGCCCGTCTTAGACATTGGAAATCGAAGTGTTCGCCCGAGACCATTGCAGAGGTTGCCTCTCTGGTCAAACCTCCTCATTCAGACCGAGCAGGTTCACCAACTTGCGCCAACTGACGGTTATCGCGCAGCTGGCGGCGCCCGTCCCGTCGTCCTCGACCGGGGCCTTTCCCCTCGCCATCGACGAGACCACCGCGTCATCGTACGGCACGAGCGCGAGTACGGGCATGCTCATCTCGAACGCGCGCTTCTCGATCTCCTTCGCGATGGGGACGTTGATGTCGTACCTGTTGATGACGCAGGCAGTCCTGACCGTGAACCCGTGGACAAGGCTCGCGATGCGCTCGAAATCGCTCAGGCCAGAGCGAGTCGGCTCCGCCACTAGCACCACGAAATCCGCCCCCGCAAGCGTCGATATGACAGGGCAGCCGAGCCCAGGGGGGCCGTCAATCAGAACCAGACCAGCTCCACTATGGGCCGCGATCTGTGTCGCCTTGTGCTTGACGAGCGCCACGAGTTTGCCCGAGTTCTCCCCTCCGGGGTTCAGGAGTGCGTGCACCATCTTGCCCTTCTTGGTCTCGGAGACGAACCACTCGCCGCAAGTCCTGTCCTCGAGCCTCACGGCTCGAACGGGGCAGACCCGCATGCAGACGCCGCAGCCTTCGCATCTGCTCTCATCGAGCGCAACCTTCTGTAGTCCTTCGTTGCCTATTACCCTAATTGCTCCAAATCTGCACAGCGGAACACACTTCATGCAGCTCGTGCAGGCCTTGCCATCTATGACCGCCACCTTCGAGGCTGTGAACGAGCCGCGCTCCAAGACTCGCGGTTGCAGGAGGAGATGCAGGTTGGGAGCATCGACATCGCAGTCGGCGATGACCGCGCCCCTCGCCAAGGACGCGTAGCTCGCAGCTAGGATCGTCTTGCCCGTACCACCCTTGCCGCTCAGGATAACGACCTGCTTCATCGGACCGCCCCCGCTGTTTCAATGATGCAGTCGAGAATCGACCGGAACCTCGACTGGTGTTCAGCCTGGGAGACGAGCAGCCGGCCATCAGAATAGGCCTCGGCGATGGACCTGCTGTATGGCAGTTCGCCAACGACGTCAATCTCCTTGTCACGGCAGAATGCCTTGATGTCAGGCCCTTCGAGGCCTTGCTTGTTGATCATAACCGCGTGACGCAGCCTCATCTTCTTGACGACGCTCAGAGCCAGCTTGAGGTCATGCAGTCCAAAGGGCGTCGGCTCCGTCACCAGCACAACGATGTCGGACCCTCTCACGCTCTCGACCATCGAGCAGGCGGTTCCGGGTGGGCAGTCGACTATGACGAGTCCATCGGTGGGGATCATCGCCTTGACCCCCCTGATCAAAGGAACGGGGGCAGCCTCACCTATCCTCAGCCGCCCGTAGAGCAGGTCCTGCCCTTCGGATGTGACTTCGAGTATCTCCCCCACGGGGTGCGCACACTCCGTGATTGCGCTCTCCGGACAGAACATAGAGCACGCGCCGCAGCTGTGGCAGAGCTCCTCGAACACCATCACCTCCCTAGGCAGGACGGCGATCGCGTGGAATTCGCATACCTTCGCGCAGTTGCCGCAAAGAGTGCACTTGGCCATATCGATCTTGGGGATCGGCCTGCACAGCTCCGTCGAAGTGTTCGTGACCGCTTTGTAGAACAAGTAGCAGTTCGGCTCCTCGACGTCGAGGTCCACCAGGAGCGATCCCTTGGCGACCGCAGCGAGATTGGTGGCTACCAGCGTCTTGCCAGTGCCCCCTTTCCCGCTCGCAATGGCCACCCGCATGATCTCACCGCCCGTACTCTCTTCAAGACAGACTCAGTGATGATGATCTCTGCAGGCGTTGTCCTCGGTCGCCGACTCCAGCTTGCCGCTCTCCCAGAGCTTGAGCGCATCCGCAACGCTCCCGATCGCGCCCACAAACACTGCGATGTCCATAGATACGAACATGGCGACTGCCTTAGGACCCAGGCCGGAGCACAGAAGCACCTTAGCTCCGGTCTTCGCTATCTGCTCCGGGGGCTTCCCCACGCCACCCATGTGCTCGCTCGTGTTCGGGACCACGTGGACAATGCCTGTCTCCGTGTCGACGACGGTGAAAGTGGGAGCTCTCCCGAAGTGTTCGCTGACGCTGTCATCCATACCGCCTCGGCCGCCTGTAGGCACACAAACTTTCATTCAACCAACTTCTCCTTCGATTCTTCTGTCTCCTGTAATTTCCTGAACCGCTGCTTCCATCCTTCTCGCACTATCCTCGGTGAGCCGCAACAGAAGCACTTCTCGGGCCGCTCCTCAACCGCCAGTTGAAGCCCACAATCGACGCATCTGAACCTGCGCAGCTTCCTTTTGGCCGTCATCTCTGCGCCTCCGAACGTTGCCCAAGGCCCCTCAGCGCGTTCCTGAGCGCAATCACCGCGAGGGCGGCACAGTGCTCGTGATCCGCTGGGAGTCCGCCCAACAGCGATACCAGGTCTATGGGTTTGATTGCCGACACCTCGTCGATTGTCATGCCCTCCACGAATCTTGCCAACCTGCTCCCGCTGGCGACGGTCGCCCCGCAGCCGTCCGTGAAGAATGAACACTTGGTGATCCTCGAACCGTCGACCTTGACGTACATCTCCATCATGTCGCCACACAGGCCATCGGCGACGCCCGCTCCGTCTGCATCGGACATACGATTGGGGTTGTGAGGGCTGCGAAACTCGTCGATGACCTCCTTGGAGAAGATCTTCGAATCCTCTTCCTCCATGATGCTTGAGATGTTCTCCATGAGAGCATCCAGCTCGGAGGAATCCTCTTCGCCGCCCGACTGCCCGTCCCGCTTCGGCCGAACCGTCAGGGCCAGCCCCTTCTTCCGCCCGCGCCGTGCCCGTGATGACCTGGAGACGTCGGCCGGCTGACCTCGACGAGTTTTCCGAGCTTGAAATCGCGGATGGCATCGGCGACGCTGGTTCCAGTACACCTGAACACTCTGATCCCAGCCGCCGAGAGCGTCCTGTACGCGTTCGGGCCGACATCACCAGTGACAACGATCGTGACGCCCCTGTTCAGGAGATCCTGGGCGGCCTGTATCCCTGCGCCGTTCCCCAGAGCCCTCGCCGTGTTCGCGACGATCTCCGTCCGGCCACTTGATTCATCGGAGATGACGAAGTACGCACACCTTCCGAACCTGGGGTCCACCGCATCTGCGGTCGATGACCCTGTCGATGAGACCGCAAGTCTCCGTCCGTCGGCAGCCCCTTGCAGAGGGTTACTCATCTTTCCCCCCACCGCACCGTTCTCCCCGCATGACTGCTCCGCAGTCTGGGCATTTCTTCTTCGAGCATGGTATGCCGCGCTTCGAGTGCGGGACAGTCTTGCCGCATTTGGTGCACACGCACCTGTTCGATCCGAACTCCGGTTCTTCCATTGTGATTTCAACTCCTCTATCGGGGCCCGCGGCCGGCACCACCCCGGCCCCTGCCCTCTTGCGAGGGGCCGCGCCCAGCGCCATATCCACCGCCGAACCCCGACGGGCCGCGGTCGCCCTCGGCCCTGTGTATGTTCGGGCCGCAGCACTTGGGGCATGTCATCGGCCGGCCGGTACCGTGCGGCTCGCTCCACTCGTGGCCGCAGGAATAGCATTTGAATTTCCTCGTCTGCCTCATGTCATCGCCCCTGTCGTCCAAGCCGTTTCACCCCTCCGACGTCTGGAATCAACGTGACCCGAGCCGCTCCTCGAGCTCTCGCACTCTGGCCTCGAGCCGTTCGTTCTCAGTTCTCAAGTTTTCGATCTCTGACCGGGCGCCACCAACGACCGGTTCCGGGGTAACAGGACTGATCGATGAGGCGTGGACGATTCTACCATCATCCGCCCTATAGTATGCGTTCGGACCCCAACCGCACCTGCATGGTCCCACGTACTCGAATCCTGAGACGCCCTCTCCCGGCCGTATGTCAGGCGACCTGTACCTGTAACCACGGCCCATACCTCCGCCATAAGCCCTCCAGTAGCCACGCCCATTTCCGAATCCTCTCGGCATCTCTCTCTCACCTCTGCTTCTTCTCCAACCGAATGACAAGGTCTTTGGCCATCTTTTCGAACTTCTCCTTCACGCCGTCGGTGTCCTGTCTCACGAAGGGCCGGCCGTCGTCTCCGCTCTTCGAGATGGCCATGCTGAGCGGGAGCGAGCCGATCAGGGGCACGCCGAGCTCGGCGGCGGCCTGCTTGGCCGCTCCGTTCCCGAATATCGCGATCTCCTTTCCGCACTCGGGGCACTTGAAGCCGCTCATGTTCTCGACGAGTCCCAAGACCTCAAGCCCGACCATCCTTGCGAAGTTGATCGATTTCCTCACGCTGAGCAGAGCCACGTCCTGAGGGGTCGTGACAATGAGCGCGCCATCTGGGGACGGGATCAGCTGCGCGATGCTGAGCGGCTCGTCGCCAGTGCCCGGCGGAAGGTCCACGATGAGGTAATCCAAATGGCCCCACTCGACCTCCTCAAGGAACTGCCGGATCGCGCCCATCTTCAGGGGCCCTCTCCACACAACGGGGGAGTCCCTGTCTCTAAGCAGGAATGCGACGGAGGTGACCTTCAGGTTCGGAGGCACGAATGCGGGGACAATATCTCCTTTCTCGTTGACCCGTAGGGGCAGATTAGGCAGACCGAGAAGCTTCGGGACGCTGGGTCCATGCATGTCCGCATCCAGCAGACCGACCGAATACCCCTTGTCGGCAAGGCTGACAGCCAGATTGACTGCGACTGTCGACTTGCCTACGCCGCCTTTGCCGCTCATCACGATTATCTTGTGCTTCGCGTCCAGGGGGACCTTGTCGAGCTGGCCCTTGGCCCCGCCACTGCACTTACCAGATGACTCGCACGAGCTAGTCTTTGCAGCCATGATCAACCTTCCCACCACACCTCTAGCAGGTGAACACTCTGTCCGAATCGAGCGCGGATGCCGCAAAATCCATCAGATTGACGAACTCCACTCCTCTGAGGAACGATCTCTTGTCGATGCCCCTTGATTCGAGGCAAGGTATGCACACCTGGACCTTCCCGCCGCTCGCCAGGAAGGCGTCCATCATGTCCTTCACGGAGGCCATGCCCTCGACCTTTCCGAGCTTATCCGCGAAGCCCTTCTGGGCGAGCTTCACGCCGTTCCCCGTCAGGAATACCCTTGTCCTGATTCCCAGAGCAGCGGACGCGCTCGCGCATGCAAACGTCATTGTCGCCTTCTCGACGTCCTCGTCCCCGTGGGTGCCTATCACGAGGAAGGATTTCTTCGAATAATCGGTCTTCTTAGCTGTCATGTTGTCCTCGTGTGATACAACGACAGACGCAGATGAAGCCAAACACGGCGAACATGTAAGCCATTCGAAGAAACGTTCACGCCATGTTGCCCAGGTGCCTTGCGATGACCTTCCTTTGTGCCCTTCTCAGCATAACGTCGAGCGTGGCCTTCGATATCTCCAGCCTCTTCGCCAGCTTCTCCAACTTGATCTTCCTGGGGATCTCGTAATAGCCAAGCTCATACGCCAGCTGCAGGACCCGCTCCTGCTCTCTAGTCAGCTCCTGGGCGGTCCGGAGCTTCGAAACCCTCTCGACCGTGGCCGAGCATCCCAGCTCCCTGACCCTGTCCACAAGTGTCTTCAGACCCGCGGCGTTGGGCGATATGACGTTCCACTGGACCAACCCGTCCGGCCTCGATGTGGCGGAATCCAGGAAGCACCCCGAGTCCGCCACCAGTCTGCAGACCTGGCACGTGTCGAGCTCGACCGTGCCCACGTATCTTCCTGGGCCCGCGCTTATCAGCTGAACGGAGCAGCGAGGATCATGCGTCTTGATCCTGCTTGCGAGGTCTTCACCAGACATGTCCGCAGCGGTGTCAATCTGCAAGAAACCCTGCCCACCGCCGCCGTTCCTGGGGACACACTTGAACACGCGAACTGACAGGTCGCATGAGGTCGAGAGCGTCTTGATCCAGTTGCCCGGGATGTTCACCGCAAGGACGGCGAGCCTCATCTTGCGCCTCCTCCTCCCCGGACGCGGTGCCGTCTTGACGCACCTTCGCCGGTCCTTGCTGTCCGAGGGCTGATCTTGACTGCGCCCACGTTCTCGATCCTTATCGCTACACCGTTGACCAGGCTGTGTGCGACCTTGCGCCTTGCCTCAGAGAGAATCCTGTTGAAAGTAGGCTGAGAGACACCCATCATCTCGGCACCTTCCTTCTGCGCAAGGCCATCAGCGTCCGCGAGTCGGAGCGCCTCGAGCTCGTCCAGGCCCAAGCTGACCCATTCGAGCTCCGTCATGGGGATTCCCTGGGGCTTGAAGAAAGTGGAATCGGGGTCGCAACAGACTTGTCGGCATCTCTTCGGCCTAGGCACGGTTATGAATAATGATTCATAATTACTTAAAGCTAACTGAGCAGCAACGGGATGGCATCGACCCTCTCGTCACGCTGTCCACCCTCCGACGGTCGGGGGTATTCCCCTTCTTGAGAATGATAATGTGATAGCACGGACGGCCGCCTCATATCCGTCGCACCGCCGATTCGGCCACCGTGTCTTCCCTGACTTCAGCGAAAGGGCTCATCGCTAATCTGACCGTGTCATCAGAACCGCCTTCACACAAGCGCAGCAGGTTGCAGATCATGATCGCAGTCCTCTCGGTGACGCTGTTCGCTGGCGCAGTATCTCTGGGCGTATTCCTGAACGAAGGCAGTGCAGGAGCCGCGGACGCCAAAGAAACAGATTCAGAATCGACGATAAGGGGTTACGAATTCAGCGTCTACACTCTCAACTGCTCGGGGGAGAGCAGCACGGGAACGGGCACTCTGATCACCTTCGACGAGCACGAGCTGCCATTCGACTTCAGCGAGATCCGATTCGGTGACTTCAGAATGGATACTCAATACATCGATTCATACTATGGCGGCCTGTGCCTCGTCATCAGTGCTTACGGCCCGTGCGGCAACCTCACATTCAAAGAAGGGAACGGAAAGCAGATCCAGGAGATCTGCTACGAAGGACAGCCACTGATAGTCCTCAACGGATGGGAATACGTCTCGCGAGATAGTGACGGCAAGATAATCGATCGTATCTGGGGATCCATGCAAACTCCAGCGTATGACTGGAGAGACGGCACGTGGACGCCGAGCGACGGGATTTTGGTCGAGAGCCTTGACGATACGACATTATCGAACGCCTCCCTGTGCTTGATGGTCTTTGAGCCCTCGAACACGACATCGATCCCCGAATTCAACCTAGTCCTAGGGTGCATGGCAAGCGCGATCCTGGTTGTGCTCGTGCGCAGGGCGCGCAGTAGATCGACAGGAGCTACTCTGCCTGGTTCGAACTGAATCAGCTGAAGTAGCTGTCAAAAGAACGATGAAGGGGTTTGCGAATCAATACGAATTGAACGAATAATTCATCGAAATGAACTGAACGATCAGAACGTGTCTCTTCGTGGGGGTCTGTGCTTCTGGAAGCAGGTTTGGCAGTAGACAGGTCTCCCATCGGTTGGCTTGAAGGGTACCTCTGAGTCAGTTCCACAGTCGGAGCACTTTATCTTGTGCATCTCCCTGGGGCCTGAGTCATATCTACGGCTGCCGCCTCCATACGTGCCGAAACTCATTACGCTTTTCTCCTTTTTGCGAGTGCGCGGATTGCGCTTATCGCAGATGAGACTAATATGTCCAACTACTAGAAATGATGCCTGCCACAGGGAATCCAGGAATCCAGATGACTGGCACCGAGATTGTTGAGCCCCGAATTCCCCATTTCCGTAACGACGGCTATTGTCCGATCGGTCCTCAGCTGAACTCCTCTCGGAGCTCCTTCTTCCCGGCTTCCATCTCGCGAACCTGCTCCTTGTCTACATCGAGAAGAAGCGCCATGAACTCTCCCACATGTGTCTTCTCTTCGCGAGCGACATCCAGGAAGACGGCCTTGATCTTCTTGTCCGAGGTTGCAGCCGCCAACTGTTCGTATAGATCTATGGCATCCAGCTCGGCGATTATTCCGAGCCGAAGCAGCTGCTGATCTAGCACCTTCTTCGTTATTCCTTTGCCGTCCGTCGGGAATTTGGCAAGCATTCTGTCTCCCCTGGCCGTATTCGCCAGAGCATATTAGAGCTCTTCGAGACAGGAGCCTCGATGTGACTTCCTCGCAGGGTCCCCGCGAACCTCGTCTTCCGGAATGGAGACACCTGTGTGACCAGAGTTCCCAGTCTACGCCAGCAGGCCAGCGGCCCTCAGCTCTTGAGTGATCTTGTCGACGGCAATCTCGACATCCTCCGGCCTTCGGGCGCCAGTGCACACCAGCTTCCCGCTCCCGAACAGAAGCACGACCACCTTCGGCGAGTCTAGACGGTAGACGAGTCCGGGAAATTGCTCAGGTTCGTACTCGACCTTCTCGAGACCAACGCTGATGGCTATCGAGTTGAGGTTGATCTTCGAGCCGAGATCACTTGAGGCGACGATGTTCTGCACCTCTATCTTGGGCGTGGTCTTGATGACAATGCCCGCAGCCTCGATCTTCTCGACCACCTTGCTGATAGCGGTCTCTACCTGTTCAAGGCTCTTGCCGCCGGTGCATACCGCCTTTCCACTCCTGAAAAGCAGAGTCGCCGTCTTCGGCTCTTTGAGCCGGTATATCAGCCCTGGGAACTGCTCTGGGTCATATTCCGCACCATCAAGCGCAAGCACTATCGCCTGAAGATCTAGCTCCGTCCCGAGAGATGTCGAGGCGACCACGTTCTCTATCTTTATCACTGCCATAGTGTCAACACCAGCCCTAGGGTATCTGAATAGGTATCTAAAGGACACGCCCTTCATAAACCATACAAATCGTGCAAATCGGGGAATTTGGCTCGGTTCGGACATCCTCGTCACGCACGAATACCCCTCTCAGCCTCGGAGCCACATGAACAACAATGACCGGACAATAAAGTGCGAGGGCCCGGATTTGAACCGGGGGACTCCTGCGAGAACAGATCTTGAGTCTGTCGCCTTTGACCGAGCTTGGCTACCCTCGCGTGGATGTTTCGTTAAGCATGTCGGGCTATAAAACATTCCTCGCCGGAACCGGGCAAGGTTTGGCCATGGGGTCGCCCAATGGGGTTGGCGACACGCTAATGCGGGCGCGTGTCAATGTCGAGAATTGGCGTTAACGGTTCGATATTTGAACGAATCCAGCAGCTGTGTGTAGGGGGGTGAAACCGAAAGGCATTAAAGAGAGGATGTGATACTATATGTCAAGCAGTGCGTGAGGACGCGCTGCCATCTCCAATATGGAGAGGCATTACCAACACACCTCGCCATTTCCTCCAGAATTTCGAACCACCCACAACTTTTTCACAAAAGAGGTGTTCGTCATGCCTCTCCACCCAGCATTTTTCAGGCCTGGGTGGAGGGTGTGCGGTTCTGGAGGAGGTCCGGGAAAGACTCTTCCTTCAATCAGTGGGACCCAGTGATCACTCTGCACCCGTCAGAGGTGACAATGACGGAGTGTTCTGCCTGAGCCACGACGCCTTCCCCGACGTCCGTCAGCACCGGATAGCTCATGATCATCCCGAGCCTGTACATCTTGGCGACCAGGGGTTCCGGATCCGGGTGAAGTCTCTCGCACCACCGGCCCGCGAACGGGAACGGTCCGAACGCGGACTGCATCTTGGAGAAGAGATCTGCGATATCCTGATGGGCCTTCCTCTCCCTTATGATCCTGAATATGTTCCCGCGGCCCTTGCCACCGACCTTGCCCGCCCCCATCGATGCGAACGGCTCTATCGCCAGGACCATCCCCTCTTCCACGACCGCCTTGTCCTTCGATTCGATGTTCGGGATGCTCAGGCCCGCGTGGAGGTTGTACCGTTCCATACTATGCCCTGTGAGGTTCTGGACCGGCTTGAATCCGGCTGAGCCGATAGCCCTCGCCACGGTCGCGCCCATCGCAGATATCGGCGTTCCGGGCCTGACCATCTCGATGCACATGGACAACGCGTCCTGAGCGCTCCTGATCAGGTCCGCGTGACTCCTGGTGCCGATCTCGACCGTCGCCGCAGTGTCGGCAGGATACCCGTCGACGTGCGCCCCGACGTCTATCTTGACGACATCCCCG
>Ga0214474_1000482_pt1 | contig 19885 bp, 17 predicted proteins | sample RVTome_2_FD_187335 | JGI IMG/M metagenome (GOLD analysis project Ga0214474, IMG submission 187335) | Soil microbial communities from uranium-contaminated site in the Upper Colorado River Basin, Wyoming, United States - RVT95D214 HiSeq ...
GCTTTCTGCCGTCTTTTAGTGTGTACTCTTCCAGATTGGGTCTCATTGTCCTCTTCGCTGTTGAGAGTTCTTCCAGGTCTTTCAGGCTTACTTCGACGTTGAAGTGCCCGCTGTTGGCGAGTATGGCACCGTCTTTCATTCGCTGCATGTGCTCTTTTCTTATGACGTTGATGTCACCTGTGGCTGTTACGAATATGTCGCCTATGCTGGCGGCTTCGGCTATTGGCATAACTCGCAAACCGTTCATGGCTGCTTCTAGCCCTCTAAGCGGGTTTACTTCGGTTACTATGACGTTTGCGCCTAATCCCTGCGCGCGCATGGCTATGCCTCTTGAGCACCATCCATAGCCGCAGACCACGAAAGTTTTTCCTGCTAGAAGCGTGTTTGTGGCGCGTAAGATGCCGTCGATTGTGCTTTGCCCAGTGCCATAGCGGTTGTCGAACAAATACTTCGTATAAGCATCATTGACAGCTATAATCGCGTATTTTAGGCTTCCAGCTTTTTCCATGGCTCTTAAGCGCAGCACGCCTGTGGTGGTTTCTTCGGTTCCGCCTTTAACGTTGCCTAATTCTTTTGGTCGTTTGCTGTGAAGTGTGCCGACGAGGTCTGCGCCGTCGTCAAGAGTTATCGCGGGTTTATAATCCAATGCTTTGTTAATGCACTGGTAGTATTCTTCGGTGTTTTGCCCTCTCCATGCAAAGACGTAGATGCCTTTTTCCGCGAGTGCCGCTGCTACGTCGTCCTGTGTGGAAAGCGGGTTGGAGCCGCATAGGGCGACCGTGGCGCCCCCAGCCTGTAAGGCTTCTACGAGGACGGCTGTTTCCTTCGTCACGTGCAAACATGCGCCTAAAGTTAAGCCCTTGAATGGTTTTTCTTTGCTGAGCCTGCTTTTGATTTGGCTTAGCACGGGCATGTGTGTTGCTGCCCACTCTATTTGTAAATGTCCTTGTGGCGCTAGTGTTTTGTCTTTAATTTGGGAGTCTTTCATTTTGGTTTCCTTCTTTTAGGAAAGATAGTTGACTGGTTATTTAGCTTTGCTTTATCGCTTGGAATGAATATGTTGGTTGCAGTGTTTTCGCTAATGGTTTGCTGGACCGTTTTGCTGCGGGAAAGGTTTAATTATTGTTTGCCTGAACCTATTTTGTGAGGTATGCCAGTTGAGGGAACCTTTTGCTGAGTTTGTTAAGAACACGTTAGGCTCACGCGTTCTGCTGATTACATGTGGGCTGCCTGGAACCTGGAAAACAGAGACGTCAGAGGAAATCGCCAAGATCAAGGGGTACCCGATTCTCAGAAGCGATTTGATCCGGTTAGAAGTCCTCAAGAATGAGGACGTGTTTGACACGAAAGTTGCGGGCGACATGCGCAAACGCTTGTCGGTTTATGATGAACTGTTTCGCCGAGCAGACGACCATGCGCAGAAAAGTAAGCAAGGCGTGATTTTGGATGCTACGTTTGTTACGCAGGACTTGCGGCGGCGCGCGGCTGAAATTGCAGCGAAGCACGGCTTGACTTTTGCGATTCTCCAAACCAACTGTTCTGAAGATGCGTCTGTTGCGCGGATTCTGAGGCGAACCAAAGAGAAGTATGAGTCGAACGCGTTGACAGTGGAGGCGTACCGTAACAACAAGAGCAAGTTTGAGCCTGTTGACGCGGCTGACTTGAAAAGACGGTATCCACAGCTTCGCATAGTGCATTTCACGGTGGACACGGAGCATGATGCTCCTGAGACTTGGTTCGTAATTGGCGTGGAAAAAAGGTAGCTGGACGCCGCTTTCACAATGATAATCGACTTGCATGTTCACTCGAAAAGTTCCGACGGTGCTTTACCTGTTGACGCGGTTATCAGGGAAGCTAAACGCAGGCACATCGAGTTTATGTCAATTACTGACCACGACTCGATAGATTGCCAAGAAGTGGCTGTGGGGTTGGCGGGGCAAGTGGGTATACGCTATGTTTCTGGCGTTGAATTGAACGTAACCTTTGCGCACCCCAGATACCGCGAGGGTAAACCAGTATCGTCGGATTTTTTGGGTTACCAGTTTGACGTAGCGAATAGGGCGTTGAAGGCGAAGCTTCAGCAGATGGCTGCGTACCGAGAGGAAAGAGCCGCAAAGATTCTGAGCAATCTTAATGCGGAATTTGAAAAAGAAGGCATCAGCAAGCTAACGCGGAGCGATTTTGAGGAGATTCAGGCTTCCGTTGACGGCGCGCTTGGCAGACCGCACATAGCGGATTATCTTGTGAGGAAGGGCATTGTTAAGAATAGGCAGGAAGCGTTTGACCAGTATCTTGTGAAGTGTGATGTCCCAAAGTTTCCGCTTTACCTTGAAGAGGCTTCGCGGCTTGTTAGGGCTGCTGGAGGGAAACTGGTGCTGGCTCATCCTAACGACCCTCACGGAACCTCGTTGGTGACATTGACCAAAGCTCTGCCTGAGCAGACAGAGATAATAAAAGAGTCAATGTTGGCTCACATTGATGGTGTGGAGTGCTGGCACTCCAGAAACGACGCCCAAACAACAAACCACTACGTAAAGTTTGCAAAAGAACATGGGCTGCTAATGACAGGGGGCAGCGACTGCCACCAGAAACCAGTAATCATGGGGACAGTGAAAATCCCCGCGTATGTAGCCAGCCAATTCCGACTCTAAGCAGCGTCTTGACTATAGCCCTTTCGCGTAAGTTGCTGCTAGTTTGAAGTATGCTTTTGCCTCTTTCAGTGCTGCGCTTTTCTCTTTACTACGTACATGGGGGTCTTTGAGTTTGAAGCTGACTACTTTCCCGCGCACGTAAGCCCGATAGCACTTGTAGAACGGCAGAAGCTTCGTTAACTCTTGGTCTCCAGAGTATTTGATGTATCTTTCAATGAAGAAGTTAGACAGGTCGGGGCGTTCTCTGAAGTCTGCGTCCATGGCTAGAAAAGCCACGTCAGCGGCAACGTCAGAATACCTGAACCTCTCGTTGACTTCTATCGCGTCGAAAATGTAAATTTTGTCTGTAACAAAAATGTTGCCTGAGTGGATGTCGCCGTGGCAGTCTCTAACGCGACCTTCCATAATCCTCTTTTCAAAAAGGGGCACGTTTCTCTTCATGAAATCGCTAACTCTTTTGCGGATTAGCGTGAAATCCTCAGCGGACAACGTTGTGTCAATATACTCCTCGGTCTGAGCGAAATTCTCCTTCCAATTAGTCTCTATTATCGCCAAAGAACCGAACTCGCTTATTCGCCGGTTAGTTTCCGCTTTTGAATGAAAATCCGCGATAATCTTAGCTAATCTGTCCATGAGCGTATTATCCACTTTATTCTCTTCAAAGAGCCTGCTCATCATCCTTTCTTGTGGCATCCGCTTCATCTTCACGGCGTACTCAATCGTTTCCCCTGAACCTTTAATCTTGATGGCATCCGCCTTGTTGATGGGCACAACTTCCAAGTACATGTCGCCGCACAGTCGCCTGTTCAACTCCAACTCTTTTTCACAGAAGAAATGCCTCTTCTCCAGAGTGGTGAAGTCCAAAAAGCCAAAGTCAACAGCCTTCTTCACTTTGTAAACGAAGTTTCCAGCTAAAAAGACAAAAGATATGTGCGTCTGCATTAGCTCAACGCTGCCTACGTCTTCATCGTAAGCTTCAGGTTTCATCAACGCTTCCACAACCTGCTTCTGAACCAGCATGCCAAACACGCCTTCCTGCAAGGCTATACGCAGCCTTCTGCTATGAACAAACCTTTAACGAGCAATATAGGAATATCTGCGGCAAGCTTCGAACGGTGAGCCTGCGGTTCATGGGTTGAGATTGGCGTGGCTTCGTATTCCGAGTTTTAAGCGCAGTCTACGATATATTCCGATTTCGGAATTAAATATTAAATACAGATTCACTATACCTGTGAACTGGTGAGTAACGTGAACATTGAGACCATAGATGACCTGAAATTGGCGCTTAAAGAAGTAGGCTACTCCAACAAGGCAATAACAGAAATCATAAAATGGTACAACATAAACCGCCCTCTTCTAAACTAGCGCCTTTAACTATTTTTTAACATATTCTAAGACAGCGTCCGCGTGTTCTTTCGAAATGTTCTTGGATTGATATAAAGAAGTCACTAACTCGGAAATCTTCGCCAAAGCATGAACGTGGTAACCCAACTTCTCAAGATGCTCTCTGCCACCCTGCTCCCTATCCACCACAACCAGCAAATGCTCCACACGCGCGCCACGCTCCTCAAGCGGTTTTATCCCCTCCAACTTTGACGCCCCCTCACTAACCACATCATCAAAGAACAATACGCTATCACCGTGAACTATTTCTGCACCAGCAACCCTACCCGTTACTCCATAAGCCTTGTCCTCTTTCCTCACAACAACACACGGCAAACCCACTTTGCAGGCGATGCTGGGCAAAATCAACGCGCCCTTAAGCTCGATGGAAGCTAACTTGTTTATTCTATAAGATACCATAATCTGCTTAACAGCATCCGCCGCAATATCCGCAATGGCACACACCTCTTGCGGCGAAGAAAGCAAACATGCAAGATCAATGTAGTACGGGCTTAATGCTCCAGACTTAATCCTAAAACGGCCAAACTTCAAGCAGCCAGATCTGTGCAGCGCTTCAGCAACCTTACCAGTTACAGCAGGCATCTCTGAAATCCCTGACTTGAATGCGAACTCACGGATTTAACCTTTACAGACTCGCCTAAGCTAAGGAAACGGTTGAATTCAAACAACCAAATCCGCCAAGTCCACGCTGTGCTCGTAAATCTGTCTCAGAAAGGACGCTACGGATAAAATTTTGGGCATCACTTCGAGCGGCTGATCCTTGGCAACTGCTTCAACATCGGGGAACTTTGCTTCGATTCTCTCGCGCATGTTACGCACACTTTCAGCTAAGGAGATATCTTTGTTCACGAACGCCTTCAACGCTTGTTCGTGAGCATCATAGCAAATCGTTTGTAAACCAACCAGCAATTTCCGCAGTTTTTCAGACGGCTTAACGCCATTTAGTTCAATAGTCTTAGAGGCTACTTGCACGCAAGCATCACCTATAGCCTCAATCAGACTCGCGGCTAAACGGTAATCTATGCAGTCTATCGGCGTTATCCCAAGTTTCTCGCTTAAACCGGGGTTCTGGATTATCGTACGCAAAATGCGGACCAAAAGGAAATAGAGTCTGTTGCTCTCATCATCTCGGGCAGTAACGCTTTTAGCCAATTGCGAGTCACCATCGATGAAAGAACCCAGCGCATCACGGTGCATCCCTGCAACTATTGCATAGTTTCGGCGCAAAATCTTTTCCGGCGGAAAACCAGAAGGCTCCAATAAGCACTGCAAGACTATCTGGGAATAGGTTTCCTCAACAATCTCTAACCCAATCAAAGAGCCCACTGTCGCCTTGACGCTGTTTCTAACGTCGAAGTCTATGCGCTCTTTTGCTTCGATGCGGATGATGTCAAAACCAAGAAGATAGCGCCCAACAATCTCACGCGGCAAATAAGGTCCAGCGCTTAAAGTCGCGACTTTAGGCAACTGTTCAGCATTATATTTAGGGTCAATAAGGAGCTTGCCGTCGCCAGTTTCACCGAGTTCCACCAAGTTGCCTTTTTCCAAGCCATGCTGCTCAGCCCACGACCGTGGCAAACAGACAAAAAAAGTGCCAGTAGGCGTACGTTGCACCTTGCGCAAGTCACCCATTCACGCTTACACTCCATAACGTTTGGCATATTTGTGGAAACGTATCTAAATAAGAATTGCGCATATAAACGTGAAAGCGCATGTTAGAACTTGGCGGCAAATGTACAATCGGTGTAGATTTAGCTGGGCTAAGTAAAAACCCCACAGGCTTTGCACTGTTAAAAGGCAAGACTGTGAAAACCAGCTTGATTTACACTGACAAAGAAATTTTAGAAAGCATAATTAAAAACGCACCGTCGCTCATAGCCATAGACGCCCCTTTAAGCCTCCCAAAAAAGGGCAAGACTTTTAGAAAAGCAGACAGAGAAATGATAAAAAGGGGCTACCGCGTATTTCCTCCAACCCTCCCCGCAATGGAAACGCTTACCTTACGCGCAATAAAAGTGAATAGGCTAATAGAGGAGAACACGTATAAAACAATCGAAGTGCATCCAACGTCAAGCCGGAAAGCCCTTCAAATGCCACTGAAAGACGGGGAAGCAATCCAAGATACCCTAAAAACGTTGGGACTGAAAGGAGAATTAGAGATGCGACAGTTGGCAACACATGAAATCGACGCTGTCACAGCCGCCTTAACAGCAACGCTTCACCTAGAAAAGCAAACAGAACAGATAGGCGATGGAAAAGCCCGCATAATCGTCCCAAAGAAAAGAGACTGGAGAACACTAACAGCATGAGTGAAAGAGAAAAACTTCAAAAAGCCATAGAAACCGCCATTACAGCAGGATACCAGCTGAACAGAGACGCTTTCGAATTTTTAAACATAGTCGCTGCCACTGACGATCCAACGGAGATAATAAACAAGGCGTTACAGCGAATAAGCGAATTGGAAGAGAAACCCTTTTTCATTGACAGAACCTTTCTGGAAGCAGTGCTGAAACCGCCAGAACCCTCAGAAGAAAAGCAAAGCCAGCCTTCAGAGGAACCCTTTGAAGAACAACCAGAAAAGCAACTGACTGAAGGAACAAGCGTTTTTCACCCCTACGCCAAAGACGTAGAAACAAACATCAACGTATTGGAAGATCCCACGGGCAAACTCAGTTCCAACGGAACAGTTGAAGACTACCTCCAGTACTTTCAAGACCGATTCAAGCGACTTGAACGCTTACTAAGGCAAAGAATCGATGTTAAAGCGGCAACACCAATATCAGAGGCAATAAAATCGCCGCCCAAGACAAAACTAAAGATCATCTGCATAATAACTGAAAAACGCGAAGCAAAACAACAGATAATGCTGACAGTTGAAGACCTGAATTCAAGCGCCACCGTGCTGATAACTCATAATGCACCAGAAGAACTGCATAAAAAAGCCCGATTGCTCCTCCTCGACCAGATAGTTTGCATCGCCGTGGTAAAAACAAGAAGCCGCCTTTTCTTGGCCGAAGACATAATCTTTCCAGAAGTAGGTCAAAAACCCCAACGTAGAGCAACCGAACCCATCTACGCCGTGCTCACCTCAGACATGCACGTAGGCAGCACCAAATTCCAAAAAGAAGCCTTCAAACGCTTCACACTATGGCTTAACGGAAAATACGGCAACGACAAAATGAAAGAGATAGCAGGCCGCGTGAAATACGTTCTCGTTGCAGGCGATATAGTTGACGGCGTGGGAGTTTATCCAAACCAAGCGAAAGAACTAGTGGTAAAAGACATCCACAAACAGTACCACTTTGCCTCAAAACTTTTGGAAGGAATACCAGACTATGTGGAAGTAATTGTTGCGCCTGGAAACCATGACGCCCCAAGAAAAGCGTTACCTCAACCGGCCATAGCAAGTGACTACCTCAAAATCCTGCAAGAAACAAGAAAAGTGCATTCGCTTGGAGACCCATGCGTAGTCAGCCTCCACGGCGTTGAAGTTTTAATGTACCACGGTCGCAGTTTAGACGACATAATCAACACAGTACCAGGCATGGACCATGCGCACCCAGAGAAAGCAATGAAACTGTTACTGCAAAGCCGCCATTTAGCACCTTTATACGGCGGAAAAACATTGCTGTCGCCTGAAAACCGAGACTTCATGGTCATAGAACGCCCCCCAGACATTTTCCACGCTGGCCACATCCACGTATTAGGATACTGTAATTATCGCGGCGTGTTAATCGTAAATTCTGGCGGTTGGCAAGAACAAACGGACTACATGCAGAAACTCGGGTTAGTCCCGACCCCTGGAAAAGTGCCAGTGGTGAACCTGCAAACGCTAGAAACAAATGTGCTTTCATTCGCCTAGGAACCCACGAATGGGCAAATGAGCCGCGTGAGAGTTTGCGTTTATGCGTTCTTCGGGGAGTACGCTCGTCAATTGCTGCTATTTGTATTCTTCGAAAGAATCTTCGGGTCATAACCGAGCATACGCCCAAGTCTAGCGTCGCCCCCGAAGACGTCCTTAAGCAGAGTGCGCGATATTTCCAGCCGAATCTTTTTCGTGCGACCATACCGCCCCATGCTAACTACTTTCGCGTTTAAAAGCCCCATCGCATCAAGCTCATTAACCAGAGTACCCAAACGCCGCTGTGTCAGAAGCCCAGAGCCTAATTCACCACAGAGTTCATTGTAGACATCATAGATTTCTCCAGTAGTAGCACTCGACTTGTTTAAGTGGTAAACGCTAAGAAGCACCAACTTGGAATGCAAAGTTAAATTCTGCAAAGCGTCCAAAACACGGTCATGTTCAATATGTTTTTCAGCTTCCCGAACATGCTCCTCAGTAATCACGGTTGCGCCTTGGCGTTCAGCAACTTCGCCTGCCACACGCAGCAAATCCAAAGCGCGCCTTGCGTCGCCATGCTCTGCAGCGGCCAGAGCAGAACATATGCTCAAAGCAGCGTCAGATAGTGCACCATCGCGGAAAGATAATTTTGAACGTTCAAGGAGAATGTTGCGCAGTTCGCTTGCGTCATACGGTCTAAAGACCATTTCTTCCTCGCTGAGCGAACTAAAAACACGAGGATCAAGAAATTCCTTCAAGCGTAAGTCATTAGATATGCCGATCATTGCAACTTTGCTTTTGTGTAAGGTTTCATTTATTCGGGTTAACTCGTAGAGAAGGCCGTCACCGCGATCTTTGATCAGCGCGTCCACCTCGTCTAAAACCACAATGAAAATTGTTCGGGAAGCATCCAGCCCGTTTCGGAATCTATCAAAAACTTCGCCAACAGACAAACCCGTGAAAGGTATAGTCATGCCTAGGTTTTGGCTGAGATTCGCGAAGATGCGGTACTCTGAACCTATCATGCGGCAATTAACATAACAAAATTTGACTGACGCGCCGTACTCCTTCGCTTTGGTCTCCAAATGGCCTAGCACGTACTTGGTTACGGCGGTTTTTCCAGTGCCAGTTTTGCCATAAATAAAAATGTTGGAGCAACGGGCATCCCTAAGGACAGGCGCGACTGCTTCACCCAGCCGTTGTATTTGCTCTTCTCTGTGGGGAAGTTTTTCAGGCAGGTAATCATGCCGTAAGACTTCTCGGTCTTTGAAGAGTTTGGCGCCGTTCACGAATTTTTCGAATACGCCGTCAAGTATTGTTGAATTTACCATTTGGCATCCCAGCCTCATTTCAGAGGCAACACCGTTATTTCGTGTGGAACAGATAAAGGGTACAGTACAAAAAACTAGTTCCGACGCACAATAATCCTAAAAGGGTATGCATTTGAATTGTCACAAAAGTAAACAATACGGACGCCCCCCAAGATTTCGACTGGAACTCTGATTTTTGGCAATTAGAAAATTACGCTTATTCCATTTTAAGGAAACTATACTCTAAAAGCTAAGAATGTACATAACTATAATAATGCTAACTGTTAAAGAAATTAGATAGACCTTTTAGAATTTTTTTAACCGCCTATTTTGAGTGAACACTTGCTTAACTTTCTCGAGAGGAAATGAAGGGGTGGCTGAGTGCACTACACTTTCCCTTTGTTTTCTTAAGTATTCTACAGTTTCCTTCATGTATTATCTATTACAACAATTGGACTGCTAACCTGCACTTACTGGTGTGACAAAAGTTGGTATGTTCCTTTAGTTTTTCTGTTCACATTTTGTGAATACCCTGTGAAATTACAATAAAACTGTTGCTTTACAGCTTGCCTTTTGTGTGAACTTACTTGTTTTAAGTCCCTTTTCTGTGAACAAGGCACCCCTGCACTTCTACTGGAAATGCAAAACTGAGGCGAGGTAACATTTTTCTTAGCATTTCAAAACTCTGTGAAGCCTGTAATGCCAAAAGCTCTACAATTTTTGCCTTTTTCCTAATTTACACACTCTACAATCCTTTTTACCTTTCTCGTCTTCACCATAACAGCTATAAGGTGTGAAGCGTAAAGCTTGTGAACACCGCCTAAGGTGTACACCACAATGCCCGCCCGGAAAATGCGCGTGGAGCTTTTCGATAGTGAGGGCAATCGGTACACTATTGCCTTCGAAGGCCAAATAACTAGGGATAAGGCTGTTCGCCTCTTAGACCTTGTAGAATTATTAGGCGGCATGCCCGGGGAAAACGCAAACCCCGGAATTAGTGGACCAGTAGCAGGTAAAAGTTCTTCACGATTCGAAAAGGTTCGTTCAGTTATCCAGAAAAGTTTTCCACTGATTTGGTTCTCTTCCCGGGATGTGCAGTCTGTTTATGAACAGGAACTTAAGGAACCCGTAGGTTTGAGCACAGTATCAACTTACTTGGCGCGAATGGCAAACAGAGGTCTACTTTTAAGAGCTGGAGAAGGCAACAACCTGAAATATAAAATTGCTCCGCAAGTTCCCCGCGCAACCATTAAACAGCAAATGAAATAAGTTTACTTTAGAACCTCGCCCTCTTGGAGATTGCTGCCAAAAGTGTTAGGAATGACCCTTTAAACTCGCAAAATATTAAAACAACAGTCTCCCATTCTTAGATTACCTCTCTGCAGTTGCCGCCTGTAAAGGAAAGAATATTGATGAACTCCCCCATAGATGTAGACTTTACCGAAATGGAAAAGAAGCTTAAATGTTACGTAGACAAGGGTCGAGTGGCAGGGGGCACCGAAGTAAAACTGGAACCTATGGTAGCAGTTAAACCAGACGCTTCTCTGATAACGCCCCTCAAAAAAACATCCAACCCTAATGGAAGCTTCATAGCTGTCGACTGCTCCACGCGAACGCTGAAAAGAGCCAATAACTGGGGCATATACCTAATGCGCGTCTCCTGCGCAGCAGTTAGAGGACGCGCTGTTGATTGGGATTACTCCGAGAGAGTGTGCACTGTTGTTGGAGACGCCCATGTACGTAGGAGCTTCCTGCAAGACGTCAGAATCGAGTTGGAAAGCCAAATGGCCTTAAAAGTTCTCAAAGAAGCACCATCCAAGTCTTACTACGTACATGGAGATGTACGTAGTATGTACCTCCTTTTGGACGGCGGCGGCTATTTTGGCGGAGAACGGAAGTTCCGTGTATCACTTTACGAGCACTGTGAAAAGAACGGCCTGAACCTTCTTGCTATAAGCAAAAACTCGCCTTCCTTGCATGATGACAAGGGACGCGATTTGGTGGCTACTACGTACATGATGGCTCCTTACGACATTTGGGTTTATTACCCAGTGCGAAAAGCCGACAAAGACCGCAGTTTGTATGGTGATATCGCGATTGTAAAGTTGTGCGCTGACAGTCCCAACGTCTTCCGCTGTGACATAATGGATTACCTGACTAACCAAGACATTAATGCGCTGCTTTCACCCTTGACCAGTGTGTCTGAAGATCCGCGGTGTATCGGTTATCCAATAAGCCTCTATTTGGCGCATGACTTCTCTGGTCCTTCTGACTCCATGCTGCTTCATTATCATGATCAAATTGAAGAAACGTTGAAAAATGCTGGCTTGCTAGATACCTTGCGGAGGGAAGAGCGCTGTTGTAGTTTTGGTGATGAAATTCACGGTGTAAAACACGCTTTTGAATGGGAGTGGTGGGATGACCAGTATTGAACCAATAGGTTTTGTTTGTGGCACAAAGGGCGATTCTGTTTCTTTCTTGGCAAGCAAGGGCAGTTGCCTGTCATTTGGGCAAATCGTGCGAATAGAGTCCGGTGAAAGAACCTTCTATGCGCCGGGTTGTTAACTCTGAAAGTAGCTCTACTCTTGAGTTGATTGAACAGTTGCGGGAAGCTGAGGGCAAGGAAGCGTTCGGTCCCTACTCGGCTTACCGTAGCGTTGACGCGATACTGTTCTTGGAGAAACGATTGGACAAGGTGCGTTCTCCTACTTTCAACCCTAATTACAGGGACAAAGTTTACGCTGCCAGCGAAGAAGACTGCTCTATTCTCAAACTTTCAGGTGAGCTTGAAGTGGGGCGTTTACGTTCGGAAGACAAACTCTTGGGTTCAGTGGGTGTGAACATTGACGCTATCCCGCGGATGATGGGCATGTTTGGCATGACTGGCTCGGGGAAAACCAACACGGAACTAATTCTAAACGCTCAAATTATTGACAATAGCCCAAAAGCAGTGGCGTTGATTTTTGATTTTGCCGGGCAGCTTCTAGAAGGAAAGGAAATAAAATCGCAGCGAGGCTTAAAGGATCACCCTCTCTTCTACAGCAAAGTGCAATACTGCTCCTCTAGAGACGGAAAAATGTCTGTTGGCCTGCACACGCTGACTCCTGCTAAACTGGACACCCTTTTCCCTGATATCCAATCTCCCCAAAGAAGGCTCGCTTGGGCGTTGTACAAGCATTTTGGGGCAGAATGGATCGAAAAAGCACGCGAACTCTACCGGGCTGAAGGCAACGTCAGTATACGCGCGCAGAAAGTTGTTGTCGAAGCCCTTATGCAAAAGCTCTCCTCGTTGCCGCATGACCTGTTTCCTGCTTCCAATTACACTTTCACTGACAGCGCACTGCAGAACATATGCAAAGGCGTAACCTGCCTGGTTGACATTTCGGGTCTGCGCTCCGAAGATCAGAACCGCCTCGTTTGCTTACTCGCCTCAACGGTCGCAGAGCACTACAAACGCATGTGGGAAGAAAACTATGAAGAGTGGCGCAAACTTCCCACGCTTCTGATAACGCTTGAAGAAGCACATGAGTTCCTTGACCCTAACAAGCCGCGGACAATCTTTTCTGACATTGCCCTTACCTACCGCAAGTACCGCGTTGGTCTTAATGCAGTGACGCCTAGGCCTTCGAGGATAACCTTTGATGTTTTCGCTGAGCTGTGGACTAAGGTTATCATGAAGACTGAGTTGAAGAAAGATCGGCTGTACTTGACTGAGAATACTCCGTACATGGAGTACAGTGAAACAGAGATAAAAATGCTTGATGTAGGCGAAGCCCTGCTGATTTCTGAGCCCAAGATCAAGTTTGCGGTGCCTGTAAAAGTGTCTCATTACCCAGAGTATTTGGACAAGCATGCTAAAGCGGACTATGCGCTTCCTGATTCGCCGCGTCTTTCAGAACTGGACGACCGCCTCAAACAATTGCGCAGCCAAGGCAACGTTTCCCTACAATAATTATGCTTGCTCAGATTCTGTTTTTTTCAAGAGTTTCCCCATTTCTTCTTTGACTCTGTACTTGAATGGGATTTTGCCTGTCTCCCTTTCCAAATAGCCTTCTTCATACAGTTTCTTCATGAGCCTTGCGGTGTGCTCTCTGCTGAGCTTTACTCTCTCCTTGATTTCAGGCGCCGTCTTCGGCCCTTCAGTTGAAAGCATTTCTAAAACAGCTAACTCCGTATCCGTTAGCGCAGCAATGGCTTTGTCTCTCCTAATTGGTATAACTGTCTCGCTCCTCACTTCAGGTATGGCGGTGGCTTTTTGTAGTTGCTCATCCAGTGCTGTGATTTTCGTTTTCAATGTTTCCTGTGACGCTTCGGCATCACGCATTTTCGTGTCAACTTCAATTAACCGCGCTAAAATGCTCGTGTTGCTTTCAACGATGCCGTTGACACTGCTTTCAAGAGGTGCAAGTTTCTTTTCGACAGCATCTGCCTTTTTACTGCTGTTATCTGCCTTAGACGCTATTACTTCCACCTTAAACGCCACGATTCCCAATTTGTCAGCTTCGCGTTTAATTTCCCTGTTGAAGCTCAGGACAATGTATTCCACCGCTTCTTTTGCTTTCTCATATTCCTTCTGCGCCTTGCGAATCTGCCTGTAATACTCAAAAGCGGCATATACAGTCGCGGCTAGCAAAATCCCTATGAGTACGAGTAAAAACTCAATCATTCCCTCCACTTCTGTGATTTAGCTGTGATTCAAACAGTTGCATCACACATCACAGTTTATCCGTGGGCATTTAAAGCTTATGGTGTTTTTGGCAAAACGCACTGCATGACGTCACACATCACAGTTTTTGAGGAATCTATGCCTTCTTTTTTTACTACGTACATGCCACGATAAAACCCTCTTTCCAGGTTTATTTTCCGATTTAAACCGCGTTATTGGCTGCTATTCTGCTTTGTTTTTCCTGCAAGCAAAACTGTGTTGTTGTAGTGTGATTTGTGACGTCACACTATGCCTTCTGATGGACTAGAAAGCCGTTTTAGGCTTATTTCAAGCTCTTCGCGTATGATTTCTATGACTTTTTGATGTTCTTTTAGTTCTTCTCCCCTTTGTGGGGTGTCCTTGTGGGCTTCAATGTACTCGTGCAGTTTGTTCGCTATTTCAAGGTAGGGATCGAGAGTTGTGCTTTCAAAGATGCCTAAATACCCTAAAAGTAACACTGTGTATATTGATTTTATCACGTTTTCTTTGGACTGTTTTAACGTCCTGTTAAAGGCGCCACGGCTTATTTTTGCTTTTGTTAGCCTTAATCTGGCTTTTTCGTCATATTTTAGCTGTTTGCCCGCCATATTTTCGGCTAAAACGTCTATGAGGAGTGTTTCAAGCTGTGTTTTTGTTAATTGACTGTTTTTTGCGAGTATTTTTACAATGGGGTCGTTTAAAGCCCCTTTTAAGAATGCTTGGACGCCTTCTTTTAGCTTCAAAGTCGCTTCCTCTGGATGATCTCAAATGGATACACTTTTGTATACTGGCTCCGCATTTAAACCTATTGCAGACACTTTGAACCCGCCGATTACCTTTGAAGAGCATCTTTCTACGTGAAATAAGGCTCTAAAAAACGTCTAAAGCGAATTTAAATATGTGCTGACCAGTGTTTTCAATTTTTAAACTTGAAATGTACCTTTTTTACCAAATTATGCTTAAAAATAGCCTTTTATAAGTTCTGCCTCGCTTTACCTAAATCCCTGTGTAACGCGAAACACTTCTGTTTTGCTGCATTATCACACGTTCGAAGCTGTTACTCCCTCTTTTGCACAAACCTTGTGCACTTAGCCCCAAACAGTTGATGTTTCTTAATGCATCGTAGGGTGCGACTGCTTTTCAACTTTTGCAACTTTTACCGGGTTGGTTGAGTGAACGGAGTAAGCTTGGACTTTTAGGTGTGACGTCACTTATCAAGGGAGAATCACGCGTGATTATCTTTGGTTCTTTTGATATCACAGCAGAACGTGATGCAACTGTGATTCGTGACGTGACGCTTCCAAGGCGCTTTGCCGTGCTTACAAGTTTTCCAATTGCTCTTTTAGTTCATCAAAGAGTTCTGGTCGCAGGTCTCTGAGAGTGGGGATGAAAGTTTCTGCAGGTCGCATGTCACTGTAATCAACTTCGCATGTGACAAAATCTTCCTCGTCATACTTCGCTTTGGCAAGCACATCTCCTGTTGGACTTACCAGTCTGCTTCCTCCCCCGAACTGCAACCCTTCTTCTACACCTGCTAGATTAACGTAAGCGAGAAAAGCCGTGTTTTCTAAAGCTCTTGCAGCCGTTAAAACCTCAAAGAAACTTTTGCGGATGGCTGGCGAGGCTGATATGGCCACAATCAATTGCGCACCCTTCAACCGCGTTAGACGGCATACTTCTGGGAAGAAGAGGTCATAGCAAATGCACAGTCCTATGTTACCCAGTGGCGTGGTGAATGCGGCGGTTTGGTCGCCGGGGCGGAAATATCTTTTCTCTTCGAATACGCTGTGAGTGGGCAAGTACCTTTTGCGGTATTTCCCGATTACTCCTTTTGGTCCTACCAAGACTGCTGTGTTGAATATGGTTGCTTTCGTTTTTCCGCTTAGCTCAGGCATGCCAAAAATGATGTGCACCCCTGTTTTCTTTGCTATGGCTTCTATTTTTTTGGTCGATGGACCAGGTATCGTTTCAGCCAGTTCGTAGATTTGGTCTTTCACCACGTAGCCTGTCAATGAAAGTTCTGGAAAAATCACGAGATCTGCAGCTTGCTCTTTTGCTTTTACAGTGCATTCTTCGATTTTCTGCAGGTTTGCTTTCTTGTTTTCGCGTTTGCTGCTTATCTGTGCAAGAGCTAACTTGATTTTTCCTTTCATAGTTTTTCCTCTGTGAATTCTTAGTAGTTGTCGTGTGGAAGCCTGAAGTCTGCTCCTACTGTTCGGTATTCAAGCTTTGCAGTTAGCGGCATTCGCCTTTTGTGTTCTGCCGAGAGCCATATGCTTTTCACTTTTTTAACCAGCGCGTTTTTAATGTTTAGCTGCTGTGCTATTTCTTCAGTGGTCATGAACCGCTCAAGCCCGTAAAGGATTAGGTCCAGCGTTTCGTATTTGACGCCGAGTTCTGTTTCAGCAAGCTGGTTAGGCCATAAAGCTGGGGTGGATGGTTTTGCCGCAAGTTCAGCTGGGATGCCCAAGTGCACCGCGAGTTTGCGAACTTGCGTTTTGTACAAGTCCATGATTGGCGATATGTCTGCAGCTACGTCTCCCCATTTCGTGAAGTAACCCATCATTGTTTCTGACTTGTCAGAGCTTCCGCAGACTATTCTGTTTAACTTGTTTGCGTAATAGTAAAGGTAAACCATTCGCGTTCTCGCTTTTATGTTACCTTTGAAGAGTTTGTCTGCCGGGTCGAATGCGGGTATGGTTTTGTAAAAGCCTTCCAAAGTAGGCGTGATGTCACAGCTTTGTGTTTTCAAACCGAATTTTTCTGCAACAAGCTTCGCGTCAGCTATGTCTTTGGGGTTGTATGTTTCTTTTTCTGGCAGTATTAACCCTAGCACTCGGTCTCCTCCTATTGCGAGGCTGGAAAGCGCGGCTGTTGTGCTGCTGTCAACTCCGCCTGATAAGCCGAGGACTATGCCGTCTGCTCCCGAGTTTTCCACATACTGTTTGATAAATCTTCTGATTCTCTTCTCTGTCTCAGACCAGTCTAATTCTAGGACAGAGGGCGCCGATTTCACTTTGGCTCACGCACCTTTAATGTTCTATGGTTGTAGGCAACTATTTAAGGACGCGCATAAATACTAATTGAACATTAACCTATGTTACCGAAGGCTGTTGTGAATGGGGCGAAGAAGGAGAAAAGTTGTTCACATCCCCAAGAAGCGTTTGCCCAAGTTCTTCTCTTGCCCTAAATGTGGTAAAGAAACAGTCCGAGTTGAGATTCTTAGAGACGAAGGTCGCGCCATCGTGGGTTGTAGCAGCTGCGGCGTTCAGGAAGAATTCCCAGTTAAGTCTGCACAAGGCGAAGTTGACGTTTACTGCATGTTTACCGACAAAGTTTATGGTTCTTCAAGAAGGTCTTCTGTAACTAACGCCAAAGATGCTTAGTCAGGAGCGCTACGCATGCTTGGACGTGTTGAGAAATACTTGCTCGAAAGAATCAAAGCGCAAGGATCAATCCACATAACTCTTGTAGACCCTGAAAAAGTAACGCCTCCTCAAGCCGCAAGAATCGCTGAAAACTCTAAAGTCAGCGGAACTTCCGCCATAATGATTGGCGGCTCAACTTTTGTTTCCCAAGCTCACCTTGACGCTGTTGTTAAAGCAATTAGGCGCGACGTGAGAATTCCAACGATTCTTTTCCCCAACAATGTAACAGGAATCAGCCGCTACGCAAACGCCATATGGTTCATGTCCCTTCTGAACTCTGTAGACCCTTACTTCCTCATAGGAGCCCAGATTTTGGGCGCTCCTCTAGTGAAAAAGTACGGTTTAGAACCGATTTCTATGGGTTACGTTATCGTAGGCGAAGGCGGCACCGCGGGCATCGTGGGCAGAGCCCTTCCCGTACCATACAACAAACCAGAACTAGCGGCTGCTCACGCTCTTGCAGGGCAATACCTTGGTATGCGTTTCATATACCTTGAAGGCGGTTCTGGTGCGAAGCACCCTGTGCCTCCCGAAATGATCCGCACGGTCAAAAACTACATTGATATCCCGCTCATAGTGGGCGGAGGCATAAAAACTAAAGAGCAGGCATTAGCTGCGGTTTCAGCAGGCGCAGACGTTATCGTCACAGGTAACGTCATCGAAGGCACCGATGCAAAACAGAAAGTTTCTGAAATAATCGGCGGCATCAAAGGGACAAAGCCGTAACCCGTGACTTTTTGAGTTGAATCCGCTGAAGTGCGCTTTTCACCGCGGAGTTTTTTCGCTTTTTATGATAGAAAGCCAAAATAAACGCGCCGTGCACATCTGGTGCGAGGACGCGCTGCTTGAACTACAAAATGAGCGAAAGCTACCAGCACTACATAGCAACATTGGAGAACCAACTCAAACAATTATACTTCATAAGCGAGACCGCTAGGACAAAGGGAATTGACCCGTCGCTGAAGACCGAATGCATCATTGCAAAGGACATAGCTGACTTAGTGGAAGGTCTCGTGGGACCAAAAGAGGTAGCAGTCAGCATCAGGGAATTAAGCTCAAAACTACAAAGGGAAGAAATAGCCTTTAAAATTGCCGAAGAAATTGTCTACGGCAAGTTTGGGCACATGGAACCCGAAGCAGCAGCAGAACAAGCCATCCGCACTGCTCTGGCAATATTCACAGAAGGTCTTACCGCGGCTCCAATACAGGGAGTAGCGCACGTGAAAATCAAAAGCAACTTCGACCGCACGCGGTACCTCGCCATCTACTTTGCGGGACCAATACGGTCTGCTGGGGGAACAGACCAAGCACTAACGCTTGTTGTAGGCGATTTTGTGCGCCGCTTGCTCGGGCTTGAACGCTATAAGCCTACAGCTGAAGAAATATCCCGTTTTCTCGAAGAGCTACGGTTGTATGAGCGTTCAGTAGGGCGCTTCCAATATCACATTCCAGATGAAGAGTTAAAAAAGGCACTTGAGTGGCTCCCTGTTGAGGTCACAGGCACAGAATCTGACCCAGTAGAAGTTTCTTCATTTAGAAATCTTCAAAGAGTGGAGACTAACCGCGTAAGAGGCGGTGCCCTAAGAGTTGTAAACGACGGCATTGTAGGGCGTGCTCCCAAAGTTTTAACGATTATTGAAAAGCTTGGGTTTCAAGGTTGGGACTGGCTTAGAGAGTTCCGCAAAAAATCGGAGGATAAGACGCAAAAATCAGCTGGATTCATGGATGACGTGATTGCTGGGCGCCCCATTTTTTCCTTTCCTTCCAGAAGAGGCGGTTTCAGACTGAGGTATGGTAGATCACGAAACACGGGGCTTTCAGCGGTGGGAATTCACCCCGCGACCATGCTTGTGGTGGAACGTTTTCTTGCGGCTGGCACGCAAATGCGTTTGGAACTTCCTGGGAAGGGCTGCGTTACAGTGCCTGTGGATACCATTGAGCCGCCTGTTGTTTTGTTGAAGGATGGCTCAGTTGTCCGCGTTTCCCTTGAAAACTTTGGAGGCGTAAGAGGTAAAATTGAGAAGATTTTGTTTTTAGGCGACATTCTGATTAGTTTCGGCGATTTTCTCTACACCAGTAAGACGCTTTCGCCGTCAGGCTACGTTGAAGAATGGTGGATTAAAGACTTAAAGAAAGCTCTCGCAAAGTTTGGCGGCGACTTAGGGAAGGCTGCGGAAACCGCCACGCTTCCAGAGGGAAGGTTGCAAGTGTTCTTGACGGATCCGTTCAGCAACAAGCCTTCGGCTAAAGAAGCCATGCTGCTGTCTTTGCGCTTTACTGTGCCCTTGCATCCGCAGTTCACGTTTTTCTGGTCAAACCTATCGTCGGTTCAAGAGGTTGAGCTGTTGCAAAAATGGCTGTCAGGTTCCGAAGTGCTGGTTGAGGACGGTGCTGCCCGTAAGATTGTTGGAGCGTTTGATCCGAACGTGACTCAGGCTTTGAGAAAAATCTTTGCTCCACATACACTTCTGGACGGCAAAATTGTTCTCGAAGGCGAGGATGCATGCGCCTTTGCTTTCTCTCTCGGTTACGGCAACAGTGCTTGTCAAGTGGCGGGAGCCACTTTA
>Ga0214474_1000483_pt1 | contig 19851 bp, 24 predicted proteins | sample RVTome_2_FD_187335 | JGI IMG/M metagenome (GOLD analysis project Ga0214474, IMG submission 187335) | Soil microbial communities from uranium-contaminated site in the Upper Colorado River Basin, Wyoming, United States - RVT95D214 HiSeq ...
TTTTGTTCGGTCTGTGGGTGACGAGGTAACCTCGGAAGTCATAAGAAGGTACATAAAGTATCATCATGGGGAGCAGTTGCATTTTGATCTTTAATGCCCCGCAGCTCTGCTGCGGGGTAGTTTACTTCAGTTTAGTGGTAAAATGGATAAGAGGCATTTATACGCATGGGGATCAATAAGGTCCAGGCAAAAAGTATCCTGCAAAAGACCGGCATATCCGGTTTTGGGTATGTCATCAATCCCTATACCGGGTGCACCCATGGCTGCGTCTACTGCTATGCTCGCTTTATGAAGCGCTTTACCGGGCACACGGAACAATGGGGACAATTTTTGGACGCGAAGATCAATGCGCGAGAGGTGTTGAAACGGCAGCTGGAGAGGAGGAGAGGGCCGATAAAGGGCGGGGTATTCCTCTCCAGTGTGACAGATCTATACCAGCCGGCTGAGTCGATATTCAAACTAACCAGGGGCATCCTGGAGGTGCTCTTGGAATATCAGGTGCCCATTTCCATACTCACCAAATCAGACCTCGTGCTGAGAGATATGGATCTGCTCCGGCAATTCGAGGAGTGCAGCGTCGGCCTGAGCCTCATGACCGTCGATGAAGGTCTTGCCCGTCGTTTCGAGCCTCGTGCCCCCTCACCAGCGCGCCGTATTCAGGCCCTCAGTGAACTAAAAGAAAACAACATAGCTACCTACGCCTTTATCAGTCCCTACTTGCCCCACCTCTCTCATATTGAACCGGTGATGGAGGCATTGGGTGGCTTGATCGACGAGGTGGGAATTGAGGCGCTTAATACCAAAGAGTCCTATTGGCTGGGTGTAGAACGCATCCTTACCCGGTATTACCCGGAACGCCTGCTTGGCTACAAACATCTTTGCCAAGGGGACAGATATTGGGATAACCTCGAACAGCGGACCAGACTCCTCGCCTCACAGCAGAATATTCCATTTATGGGGATCTACAGACACTAGCTCGACCAAATCACAAACACTGCAAAGAACAAAGCCGGCTGCCAAAACGCCGGCTTTTAAATCTTTTATTTAGTTTTACAGGTGACCTCTCAACCATTGATGAGCCGTTTAACGTCCTGCTCAGGACCAGCGCATTGAGCCGCACGCCGAGCAATGCGTTGCATGGGGAAACATCCACCTCATCTGCCTCACCTCCTTTCTTTATCCCAACGTATATATTGTAAGACCTCCATCTCCCTCTGTCAAGTGAAGGATCACTATTCGGTATGAGCCTTGCCACCCTTGATGTTGCCTTAAAGGGATAACTGTGTTAAGTAAAAGAGGGGTACCCATCCCAAGAGAAAGGAGACACCATGGACTACCGCGCTATGACGGCACCCTGCGGATTGGATTGCTTCAATTGTCCCGTGTATCTGGCTAATGAGAATGAAAAGCTCAGGGCAGTGATAGCCGAAAGATTTGGGATTCCCGAAAAAGAGGCAGTCTGCCAGGGATGTCGAAACGAGGGTGGCACTATCACGTTCCTTGGCATGACCGAGCCGTGCAACGTCTATCGCTGTATTGAGAAAAAGGGGCTTGACCTGTGCTGCGACTGCGATGATTTTCCCTGTGATCATCTTCACCCGTATGCAGACGAGGCATCAGTGAGACCCCATAATACAAAGGTGTTCAATTTATGTTTAATTAAAAAGATGGGCTTGGAACCGTGGGCACGGGATAAAGCGAAGAAGGTCAGGGATACCTATTTCAAGGGGAAATTTAAATTATGAAAGACATTGCATGAGTATCCTTACAATCGGCGCATGATACTGCACTGCTGATTGAGCCGTCGGACGTTTTTGGAGGTGTTACTCTATGGGCCAGAAGGCATTCCAAGACTACTATCCGGATTACTTCAGTCATTGCTATGGCTGCGGTCGGCTTAATGAGCATGGACTGCATATTAAGAGTTATTGGGATGGCGAGGAATCGATCTGCACCTTTGATCCAAGGCCGTATCACATAGCCATCCCCGGCTATGTGTACGGTGGCTTGATCGCCTCGATCATTGACTGCCATTGCACAGGCACGGCAGCGGCGGCGACATATCGCGCCGAGGGACGGGCCATGGATACAGAGCCATCAGTGCGTTTCGTGACGGCATCGTTGCATGTTGACTACCTCCGTCCGACCCCTCTCGGTATACCTTTGGAAATACGCGCACTGGTAAAAGAGGCGGCAGGGCGCAAGGTTGTGGTTACCGCTACGGTGTCCGCCCACGGCAAGGTGTGCGCTCGCGGGGAGATGGTGGCAGTTAAGGTCCCGGAGCATTTGCTGCCTGACAGCTCATTGAAAAACCCCGCAGGTGCGGAGGAAAGGGAGCCTTGATGATATGAATGAGGACCTTCAGTATCTTAAACTTCTTTCGATCTTTCACTATATCGTCGGCGGCCTTGCAGCCTTGTTCTCGTTCGTTCCTATTATTTATGTTGTCTTGGGAATCCTTGCGGTGTGCATCCCCGGCACCTTCGAGGGAGAAGGTGAAGCCATGCCTGCATTTATCGGGTGGATTTTCATCATTATTGGTGCGGTCCTTATCGTGCTCGGATGGGCCTTCTCCGCCTGCCTCATTATCGCAGGGCGATCCCTGGCGAGACAGGTCCATTACATGTTCTGCGTTGTCATGGCAGCCATTGAATGTATATTTATGCCCTTTGGCACGGTGCTCGGTGTTTTTACCATCGTTGTGCTGACAAGGCCTTCTGTAAAGGAGATGTTCGGGCAGAACGCCGAGTCCAAGCCGGCAGATGCTTTGTCAGGCGGTTCGTCCAGGGCCTCGCTTTGATGTTGGGAGCTGCATGATAATCAACAAAGGTACAGGATGAATTCAGATACGAACGAGACGGCTAATTCAAGGAGGACACCGTGGGGTATGTGGGGGACGGTGGGGTGGGGGCTTCTGGTAGCGGCAGTTTTTGTCGTTCTCCAGGGGCTTGTCTTAGCAGGGTTCGTTGCTTGCGGGGTGGCAAGAAATCCGGATACGGATATTTATGCCGCGGCAAAGGGTTTGGGGGGCAATGGTTTGGTTATGGCCTTGGCCACGTTCGTGACAACGCCTCTCTGCATCGGCCTCATTGCCTTGTTAGTAAGGCTTCGGAAGGGGCCGGCTATTGCGAGTTACCTTGGTCTCAAGGCGATAGCACCCCGAACGATGCTCTTATGGCTCGGTATCTTAACACTCTTCGCCTTGCTCGCTGAGTTGCTCGCCCATCTGTTGGGGAGACCGTTTATGCCGGATTTTATGGTCGACGCCTATTCAACTGCCTACTTCGCCCCCCTCTTTTGGATTGCCCTCATCGTTGCAGCACCCTTGTTTGAAGAGGTTTTCTTCCGGGGATTTCTCTTCGAGGGATTTCAACACTCGCGACTAGGACCTATGGGCGCGGTACTTTTGACCTCACTCGCCTGGACGATCTTACATGTGCAATACGGTGCGTACGAACTCAGTACCATCTTTGCCTTAGGGGTAATCTTTGGCGTGGCGCGCTTGCAGACCAAGTCAATCTATCCGCCACTCGCCATGCATTCCCTGTTTAACCTCTTCGCGATGGCGCAACTTGTTTCCTATCTTGGTAGGGCTTAACCAAGGGCCCATTTACGTATCGTAGCGCGAAAAATAATTTGTGCACTTTTGGGGCTTGACATTTCATCAATACTCAATTATTTCTAACTATGGTGGCAGAATAACAATCATGGAAAAGGGGAGGTGCATTATGCAGAAAAAGAGATTACTGGTGATGGGGTTTATTGCGTTTTTTCTGACCTTTGCCCTGTGCAGCTTCACGTATGGGGCAGGGGACGGCAACGTTAGATTTGGCAAGAACGTAAAGATGCTTGCTAATGAGACAATAGCAGGCGGACTTGTCGCTGCCGGAGCTAATGTTGAGATCCTGGGAAATGTGGGGGGCGGGCTCAAGGCCTGCGGCGCCAATGTCGTCACCTCAGGGGATGTCAAGGGTGAGCTCATGGCTTGTGGCGCCAATGTGATCCTTGCAGGCAAATACCACAACAAGGTGAGGGCTGCGGCGTCCAATCTGACCCTCTCAGGGACCTTTGATGGTGATGTGAACGTGGCAGCAGCCAGGATAACCGTGGCCCCGACTGCCTTGATCAAGGGTAATCTTATATACGCGAGCGCCGACCTCAACCTGCAGAAGGGATCCCGGGTCATGGGGGAGGTGGTCCAACGTCAGGTGATGGTGAAAAAGGAAAGGATCGAGAAGTGGGGCCGCCAAGGCATAAAGGCCCTTATTCCAATCGGGATCTTTTTCTGGCTCATCTCCATCGTGGCCCTCATCATCGTGGGGCTGCTCATCTACTACCTGTTTCCCAAGAAGACCAATGCCGTCATTAGCACTATCTCTCAGTCTCCCTGGAAGAACCTGTGGTTCGGTTTCATCTTTCTCGTGGTGGTGCCGATTGCCATCATCGTCTCATTTATCACCGTGGTGGGCATACCCACGGGGATAATCGCCGGTATTTTCTATGGGATCGCCATCTATATCAGCAGCATCTATATGGGGGTTTGGATAGGAAGAAAGATCCTCGGCTATATCAAGAAATCCATGGCCACGGCATTCTTCTGGCCTTTGGTGGTGGGGACGATCATCATCGGGCTGCTTACCCTCATCCCCATCATAGGCTGTCTCTTGAGACTCTTGATCCTCCTGCTCACTCTGGGGGCTATGTGGCTGGTTATGTGGAAGACCATCCCATCGCGTGCGCAGAGGAAGGCGCAAAGAAGGCCGCAGAGGAAGGCACAGAAGAAGGCACAGAAGAAAGTACGGAGGAAGCCACAAAGGAAGGCGCGGAGGAGATAACAGTTGGAGTCGTAATATCCAACAAATACCGTGGCTGCACAAGGCCCCTCGTTAAGAGGGGCTTTTTTATTATCAGGGATGGGCTAAGGAGCAAAGTATCATTGATGATTTTCAGCGATCAGATACCTTGATCTGAATAAAGGGGGCGTATTCCTCTCTAAATTGCGAGGCTGCGCCCTCAACATCGAGCAGGGCTGATTTTTGTACATACATTTTATCGTCGTAAAACTGGAACAGGCACGTGCCACCCATGATGGTGTTGATGATATTGATGTGCGGGCCGGCTGGCAGGGCAGGGCATCCCTGGCTGCGGCCTATCTTGCCGTATTCTTTGATAATGGACCTGTTAACGTAATGGGCGCCATGAATGACGATACCCCGCGCCTTTGCCCTATCGTTAAAGCCTCCATCCATCCCGTAGAGATATAATGAGTAGCCGTACTCGCCCTCGTAGGTGTCACCGGTCACAAAAAAGCCGAGGCTGCTCTTGAGGCTACCGGGCTTGTTGGAGAAATATCGCGCATAGATGTCACCGGAATGCCTGCCGTGGGCCACGAGGGTGCGATAGAGCACCTTCTGCTTGGTAAGGTCGATGACATAGAATCGGCTTTCATTGCACGATTTGCGAAAGTCGATGATGGAGATGATCCCTTCTTTTTGGATAGCGCCCTTTTTCTTTAGATTACAATACCCGATGAGTGCGTAGCGGAACAGATCGAGATCCAACCCTCTTTTTTTGAGCTCCATGGTTTCATAAAGAGATCGTGCGTACTGCTCAAAATCCGCGACGGGTTCGTCGGTGCTGGATCCGGATGCCTGACAGGTAGAGACCGAGGGTGCGCATGAGGTAAAAACTATGCTGAGGGCGAGTATGACTACTACCGTGCATAGTGATTTGATGATCCTGCGCATGCTCCTATGTTCTCCGCTTATAGAGGTGTTGTCAATTGTTATTATGCTGTTGATGTTTTTCAATATAGACCCACAAGGACAACTGTGATACAAATGATTTTCAGGAACCTGCAGGCAGGAGAAGATCGCTGGTGAAGAAGAAAAGGATTGGGTTGGCCTTGGGTGGTGGAGGGGCCAAGGGGCTCTGCCACATCGCTTTTCTGAAGGCCCTGGATGAGATGGGGTTGAAGCCCTCGGTGATAGCGGGAACCAGTATCGGGGCTATCGTGGGGGCATTCTATGCCGCAGGGGTATCGGCCGCAGAGATGGAAGATGTTCTTCGCAAGGTGAGGATCAAGGATGTCAACAGGATGGTGGATTTTTCCGGCTCTTTGACTTTAAAGGGGAAGGGGTTCGAGCGATTTCTTTATAAACTCCTGCCGGCCCGGAGCTTTGAAGAGCTGAAGATCCCGCTCAAGGTCGTGGCGACCGATTTCTGGCGGCGCAGAGAGGTCATCTTTGAATCAGGGGAGATCATCCCTGCTATCCGGGCCAGCATGTCCATCCCCGGGCTCATAAAACCCGTCAAGATCGGCGACACCGTGCTGGTGGATGGGGGTGCTGTCAACCCCGTGCCTTACGACACCATACGCCAGGAGTGCGATATCCTCATCGCCATCAATGTCTCCGGCTCCAAGACCCCTCTGAGGGAGGACAACATGCCCACGTTCATGGAGAGCATCATGTCGACCTTTCAGATCATGCAGACATGTATCATGGAGCATAAGTTGTAAATATCCCGGCCCGACATCTACATCAAACCGGAGCTGCGAAACATCAAAATCTTGGAATTCTACCGCTATGCCGAGATCATGAATGGCGTTACAAACGACGTGCAGCATTTTAAGGATGAGGTATCCAAGTGGATTAAGAAGCGATTACCGTTTTTATAATGCGAAACCACGCCACTATGGATGCCCTGCTTCTTGACGAGGTCCTGCGCAAGATCTTCCATGCCTTTTCTATTGTCTACGCCGACTTCGATGGAGAGGAGTATCGGCCGTATCGAGAGAGGGGGATCAAGGGTTTTGTCCGATTTGATGAGAGGAAGATATTCTTTGATTATTACTTCCCTGCCGGGGAAGAGGACAGGACCTGGGCCCATGAGGTCTTGAGCGTTTATTACTACTGGCTTATGGGGATCATCAGACACGACGATGAGGTAGAGCAGGAGGCCAGGCGCCTGTGCGAGGATGAGGGATGTCTCGCAATCTTGAGGCGCTATCAGAGGGCCGCACGAGGGAACGGGGCCAGGTAGGAACGAGCTTATCAAGGCGGATCCCAGGGATTGACAGAGAGGGGTTTTTGTGGTTTAGTTAGCTACCTGAAATAATGCGGATTGAAGATCTTACTTATCACCTTCCCACAGGGCTCATTGCCCAATATCCTATCGAGCCAAGGGATAAGGCCCGTTTGCTGGTTCTGAAGAGGAGAGGAGGGGAGATGCTACATACCATCTTCTCCCGGGTGGGCGATTTTTTGCAGAAGGGCGACGTCCTGGTGGTAAACGATACCAGGGTGATGCCGGCCCGGTTACGCGGGCACAAGGAGACCCACGGGAGGGTGGAGATCCTGCTGCTGAAGAAGGTCCCTGGACCTGGTGAGCAGTGGGAGTGTCTGGTCAACAGGGGCAAGAGGATAAAGGCGGGGACAAGGATACGATTCTCCCCCGACCTCGAGGGAGAGGTGGTCGGCAATGGCGCTGAGGGTAAAAAGCGGATCTCCTTTGAGCCCCAGGGGGCATTTCTGGAGATCATCAACCGGATCGGGCATGTACCCCTGCCCCCTTATATCAGGCAGGGAGAGGATGAGGAGATCGACAAAGAGGGGTACCAGACCATCTTTGCTTGTCAGGAAGGGGCAATAGCAGCCCCGACAGCCGGTCTGCACTTCACCCCTGAGTTGGTGCAGGGGTTAGAGGAGAAAGGGGTATCGATTGTCCCCCTTACCCTCCACGTCGGCGTTGGTTCCTTTCAGCCCATCCGTCACGAGGAGGTGGAGGATCATCGTTTGGAGCCGGAGTTTTACCGTATACCTCCTTCCTCAGCCGAGGCTATAAATGTCGCCCGCGCGCGGGGCAAGAGGGTATGTGCGGTGGGGACCACGGTGTTGCGGGCCTTGGAGACCGTCGTCGATGAGAGAGGTCAAATCCATCCCCGCGAGGGCATGACCGATCTCTATATCTGCCTCGGGTATCGGTTCAAGGCAATCGATGCCCTGATCACCAACTTTCACCTCCCGTGTTCCACCTTGTTGCTGTTGGTGTTCGCCTTTGCAGGGAGGGACTTCATCATGAGGGCATATCAGGAGGCCAAAGGGGAGGGATACGGTTTTTATAGTTACGGGGATGGGATGTTGATCATGTGAAGAGAGGAAGGTTTTCTTTCCAGCTCCTGAAGCAGGGGGGCGAGCAGGGGAGGCTTGGCCTGATAACTACCCCCCATGGGCAATTTTCCACCCCGGCGTTTATGCCGGTGGGGAGCCAGGGAAGCGTTAAGGCCCTGGCCCCTGCGGATTTGCAGGAGGTTGGGACGGAGATCCTCCTGTGCAATGCCTACCACCTCTACCTCAGACCGGGGACGGAGGTGGTAAAAGAGGTAGGGGGGCTCCATCGGTTTATGGGATGGGATGGCCCCATAGTGACGGATAGCGGAGGGTTTCAGATTGTGAGTATGAGCGCCTTGCGTGACGTAGAATCCGAAGGGGTGCGGTTTCGTTCCCACATCGATGGGTCGCTGCACTTCCTCACCCCGGCAAAGGTCGTTCAGATCCAGGAGGAACTGGGGTCCGATATCATGATGGTCTTGGATAGCTGCCCGCCCTATCCCGCATCCCCTGATGAAGCCAAGGCAGCGGTGGCGTTGACCACCGAGTGGGCAAGGCAGTCCAAGGGGGCGAAGGGCGAAACAGGACAGGCCCTCTTCGGCATCGTCCAAGGCGGGGTCTATCCAGAGCTACGCCGGCAGAGCGCCAATGAGTTGGTGGAAATAGGCTTTGACGGCTATGCCATCGGCGGTCTGAGCCTCGGGGAGGCGAAGGAAGCCACCTTTGAGATAGCGGAGCAGGTTACTGACCTGCTGCCTGAGGATTTCCCCCGCTATCTGATGGGGATGGGGACCCCTGAGGATATCCTCAGGGGGGTGAGGATCGGGGTGGACATGTTCGACTGTGTCCTGCCTACGAGGGGCGCCAGGACAGGGCTTCTCTTTACGAGCTTAGGGCCGCTCAACATCAAGCAGGCGCGCTATAGCGCGGATGCTGCACCCCCGGATCCGGCCTGCGACTGTTATACCTGTTGCAATTTTTCCCGGGCCTATCTCAGGCATCTTTTTTTGTCCCGGGAATTGTTGGCGTACAGGCTCAATGCCGTGCATAATCTCTTTTACTATCACTCTTTGGTGAGGGGTATCCGTCAGGCCCTGTCCGAGGATACGATGGATCAGTTCGTGCGTGCATTTTTCTCTCAGAGGGAAGATACTACAGGAAGCGAAGGAGGTGAAACAGTATGCTAGGTGAGATCGCTTATGCCATGGCCCCTGGTCAAGGACAAGGAGGCCAACAGAGTCCTTACACTTTTTTCATCTTTATGGGATTGCTCTTTGCCGTATTTTACTTCATCCTGATCAGACCACAGCAGAAACGGCAGAAGGAGCATCGGCAGCTCTTGGCGAACCTGAAGAAGGGTGACAAGGTTATTACCACCGGCGGCATCCAGGGGACCGTGGTCAGCTTGTCGGATACCGTGGTGACTGTGGAGATCGCCGATAAGGTAAAGGTCAAGGTGGGCAGAAACTTCATTACCGGCCTGATGAAATCCGAGTAAAGAACCCTCCTTGCCCTCAACCTCGGGTTTGAGGGCCGTGGAGGCCACAAGGAGGATGCAATGCGTATATACGAGACGATGCTCGTTTTGGACCCTGAGATGTCCAAAGAGCAGATCGATGGTTTTGTAGGGAAACTCAAGCAATTCCTCGGTGATCGCGGAGCCAAGGTGCTCAAGGTCGCGGAGTGGGGGCTTAATACCCTGGCCTGCGAGATCAAGAAGAAAAAGAAGGGTTACTACCTCCTGCTTTACCTGAACGGAGACGCCGCGGTGGTCGCCGAGATGGAGAGAAGCCTGCGCCTGATGGAAGAGGTGCTCCGCTATCTCACCGTTAAAAGGGAAGAGGGGGATATCGAGGCTTCTCAGCAGAGAGGAGCACCGGAACAAGCAGGAGAGCCGGGGCCGGAGAAAAAAACCGAGGAGGAGACGGCCGGACAAGAGGAATCGGCGGTTACAGAGGAGAAGCAGTAGTGTTGTACCTGAACCGCGTCATCTTGGCAGGGAGACTGCAGGAAGACCCTGAGATCAGGTACACCCCTCGAGGGAAAGCGGTGATCTTTCTGACCCTCAGTCTCCCCTCCGAACGGCTGGAAGATGAACCCTTCCCTTTTGAAGATGTCTCCATACGGGTTATGCTCGTTGGTGAAGAATCGCAATCGTGGGCACAACGGCAGGGGAAAGCGGGGGGAAATGTCCTGGTCGAAGGCGGCCTGGTTCAGCGCCGCTGGGAGACAGCCGACGGGAAGACACGGCGGGAAATAGGAGTCATCGCCCATGGTGTTAAAGATTTGAGATGAAAAAGGAGGTTTGATGCGCAGACCGGCGAATAAAACGGATGCACGACGAAGGGATAGACGGGAGTATACGAGGAAAAAGATCTGTCGATTCTGTACCGATAGTTCCCTGAGGATTGACTACAAGAATTATCGCTTATTGAGGTCATTCGTCACCGAGAGGGGGAGGATCATCCCCCGGAGGATTTCGGGCAATTGCGCCAAACACCAGAGGGAACTCACCAGGGAGATTAAAAGGGCTCGGCATGTAGCGCTGCTTCCGTTTACCGCTTTACCTAAATAGCTTGTTTACATATGGCGCCGTGAAGATGATTCGCGGCATTCGGACGTTTCTCAAGCAGTGTCGGCCTTCATATGTTTCATCTGTGATGCGGGATGATTGCTTCCTGAACTTCCCGGAAGGCGGGTATGTTTCACAGGCGGGTTGAGTCAGGCCAAGGCAATATGGTATCTTGGTTACGAGAGTGAGTGTATGCTCTCGTATATTTTGAGGGATACTGGAAGTTGGGAGGAGAGCTATGGAAATCATCTTGATGGAGGATGTCCCCTCTTTGGGGAAGATGGGGGATACGGTGCGGGTATCCGATGGTTATGCCAGAAATTATCTGTTGCCTCGCAAGAAGGCGGTGATCGCGACGGACGCAGGTTTGCAGGCCCTGGAGCATGAACGGCATCTCTCGCAGCATAAGCAGGAGAAGTCAGAGCAGGAGGCGCAGGAACTGGCCCACAAGCTTGCGGAGATCTCCTGTACCGTTGTCAAACCGGCAGGGGAAGGGGGTAAGCTCTTCGGGGCGGTGACCTCTGCGGATATTGAAGGGGCCTTGCATGCGCAGGGGGTTGCTGTGGATCGTAAAAAGATCGTGCTCGAGGAACCCATAAAGAATATAGGAGCCTATACCGTTTCTCTGAAACTGCACCCCACGGTAGTGGCCCAGCTGAATTTGGTGGTAGAGAAGGAGTAGCCAGTGGCCAAGGAGATGAGGGCCGAATTAGATACGGCCTCCTTCAAGCTCCCTCCACAGAACATTGAGGCCGAACAATCGATCTTGGGCGGTGTCCTTATCGAAAACGACGCCCTCAACACCGTTGTGGAATTCTTAGAGGACGGCGATTTCTACCGGGAGGCCCACCAGAAGATCTTCAATTGTATGATCGCCCTTTCCGAGAAGAATGAGCCCCTCGACTTGATAACCCTCACCAATGAATTGAAAAAGAAGAAGGAGCTGGAAGAGATAGGAGGGGCTTCTTATCTCGCCGGCTTGGTTGAATCCGTCCCTACAGCTGCCAATATCGCTTACTACGCCAAGATCGTTAAGGAGAAATCCATCCTCAGGAAGCTGATCAGCACGGCTACGGATATCGTCACCCAAAGTTACCAGGAACGTAAGGATCTTGAGGAGTTTCTCGATGAGGCGGAACAGGCCATCTTTCGCATATCAGAAAATCAGGTAAGGCCTGCCTTTTATCCCATTAAAGATATCGTCAAGGAAAGCTTCAAGGTCATTGAACGACTCTATGAGAAGAAAGAGCTGATCACCGGCGTCCCGTCTGGCTTTAAGGATCTAGACAGGAAGACTGCGGGCTTTCAAAATGCCGACCTCATCATCGTAGCCGGCAGGCCGAGCATGGGGAAGACCGCCTTGTGTCTGAACATCGCCCAGCAGGCTGCCATCAATGTGAAGGTTTCCACGGCGATATTCTCCCTGGAGATGTCCAAGGAGCAGTTGGCCATTCGCATGTTGTGTTCCGAGGCGAGGGTGGATAGCGCCCGACTGCGCAGCGGATTTTTGAGCGAAAGCGATTGGCCCAAGCTGACCATGGCTGCTGGAGCGCTGTCCGATGCTCCGATATTCATCGATGATAGCGCTGCCATCTCCGTTTTAGAGCTGAGGGCTAAGGCGAGGAGGTTAAAGGCCGATCGCGGCCTGGGCCTGGTCATCGTCGACTATCTCCAATTGATGAGAGGCAGGAGCGGCGTGGAGAGGAGGGAACAGGAGATCTCAGAGATATCCCGCTCCTTAAAGGCCTTGGCCAAAGAGCTGAATATCCCCGTGATCGCCATATCTCAATTGAGCCGGAAGGCCGAGGACAGACCGGGGAGAAGGCCGCAACTCTCCGATTTGCGGGAGTCCGGGGCCATTGAGCAGGATGCCGACGTCATTATCTTCATTTATCGTGATGAGGTCTATAATCCCGATTCGGATCATAAGGGAACTGCAGAGGTCATCATCGGGAAGCAGAGGAATGGTCCGACGGGCAAGGTGGATCTCTCCTTTATCTCCGAGTTTACGACCTTTAAGGATCTCTTTCGCGGCGGCGATGAGATCGAAGCAGCGGTCTAGAAAAAGATGAACATACCCAATGCCCTTACCATAGTGCGTATCCTGTTGATTCCGGGCTTTGTCATCTGTCTGCTCTACGACCGCCTCTTTGTTGCGCTGCTCATCTTCGTAGGCGCAGGGATTACCGATGGTCTCGATGGATTGATTGCGCGCGTCTACCGTCAGAAGACCACCGCAGGTGCATATCTCGATCCCATCGCCGATAAATTATTGCTTAGCACCGCCTACGTCGTTTTGGCTATATTAGGGATCATCCCCGGTTGGCTGACGGTGATCGTTATCGCCAGGGATGTCATCATCGCGCTCGGCATCCTCATCTTACGCGTTATCTCCCATAGATTTGAGGTCAAGCCTCTCTTTATCAGCAAGACCACCACCTTTTGCCAGATCGTCACAATAGCGTGGGCTCTTCTTGCGCCTCAATCACTTTTTTTCAAGAGTGTTTTGCCATATATCATATGGGCCACTGCCGCCTTGACCTGTATGTCAGGACTTCAATATATCTACATCGGAACCAAATACCTCAACGGGAAGGGAGGTTGATCATGTCCGCCATCTTAGATATCGTAGCGCGGGAGATCCTTGATTCCCGCGGGAACCCCACGGTGGAGGTTGACGTAACCTTGGAGAGCGGTTTCGGGGGTAGGGCTGCCATCCCCTCAGGGGCTTCTACCGGGGAGCACGAGGCAGTGGAGCTGAGAGATGGGGATAAGGCACGGTATTTGGGAAAGGGTGTCCAGAAGGCGGTGGTCAATGTAAACGAACGGATCGGCCCGGAGCTCACCGGCATGGACGCCCTGGATCAGATGGGCATCGATCAGATCCTCATCGATCTGGACGGCACGCCCAATAAATCCTGCTTCGGGGCCAATGCGATCTTAGGGGTGTCGTTGGCTTGTGCCAAGGCAGCTGCCGCTTATCTCTCCCTTCCCCTTTATCGTTATCTGGGAGGGGTTTACGCCCACCAGCTCCCGGTCCCGATGATGAACATCCTCAACGGCGGCAAACATGCCGACAACAATGTAGACCTGCAGGAATTCATGGTTGTGCCCGTGGGTGCGCCCTCCTTTCGCGAGGCCCTCAGGATGGGGACGGAGGTCTTTCACCACCTCAAGGCCATCTTAAAAGGCAAGGGGTACAACACCGCCGTGGGAGATGAAGGGGGGTTTGCCCCGGATCTCAGATCCAACGAGGAGGCGCTGGTGGTAATCATGGAGGCCATCAAACAGGCGGGCTATACCCCCGGAGCAGAGGTGGCCATTGCCTTGGATCCTGCGGCCAGTGAGTTCTACCACGGGGGAAAATATATCTTGCAGGCTGAGCAGAAGAAAGAGAGGAAGGCCTCGGAGATGGTGGCATTTTACGAGGACCTGGTGAGCCGATATCCCATCCTCTCCATAGAGGATGGTCTGGCTGAGGACGATTGGGAGGGGTGGCGGGAGCTGACCGCCAGGCTCGGGAAGAAGGTCCAGCTCGTGGGGGATGACCTCTTTGTAACCAACAGAGAACGCTTGGCAAAAGGGATTAAGGAGGGAGCGGCTAATTCCATCCTCATCAAGCTCAATCAAATAGGAACCCTTACCGAGACCCTTGCGGCCATCGAGATGGCGAAAAAGGCCGGTTATACGGCAGTGATCTCCCATCGATCAGGCGAAACAGAGGATACCACCATCGCCGATGTCGCGGTGGCGACCAACGTGGGACAGATCAAAACAGGATCGGCTTCCCGCACTGATCGGGTGGCCAAATACAATCAGCTACTCAGGATAGAGGAGGAACTTGGCGAGCAGGGGAGTTTTCCGGGCAGGGGGGCCTTCTACTCCAGCCGCGGATAGAAGATCCCCGGATCAAAAGGGTTATAACGATGGTCCCGTGACGGCTTTATTCCGTCTCGGGACCTTTCTTCTTGACATCCATCCGTGAAAGGTATCTCTTAGCCTAGTCAGATTCTGCGGATTCGGCTATCTCTACCTGGTACTGGGAGGCCCCCTCAGGGGGGGAGAAAAAGATGATGGTAAAGGGAAGACTCTCCTGGGAGGGGACGGGTTTCGCTTGTCCCACGGCTATGAAACCGAAGGACGCCTTGAGGGCGTCATAGGTGGAGTTCTTGACCTCCTCATCGGTGATGGTGATGCCGCAGAACCCGGTGCCGGTGGCAACCACCTTCCCCGTTTTATCGTAGAGTGAGCCCTTCAACTTCACGAGTTTTTTGGTCTCCTCAGAACGGTTAGCTACCTTTCCCTGGATGAGGAAGACCTTCCCTCCTTCTAATGTGTACTCAGAACCCTTGAGATAGAGCAGAAAGAGCTTCTGCTCCTTTTTCCCTTCCATAAAGCCGTAGATTTTTTCATAGACGTATTCAAATGCGGGGATGGAATGTCCCATCTTGCTCCAGTAATATAAGGCGCCGGCGACTGTCGCGAGCAAGAACATGCCAAGAAGAAAGGTTGTAGACACCTTCTTACGACTCTTCCTCACCGGTGCCTCTGCTAGAGGTCTGATCTTGAAGGGGAGCACCTCTTCTTCCGGACTCGGTGGCTCCTCCGGCGGAAGTTCTTCGACAAACAGGGCTTCATCCGCAGTAGGGGGGATAAAGGCCTTCGGCGGCGGCCCCTTATCAGGCGCGGACGGCATTGGTTTCTGAGGCGGTTGCGCGGGGAATTCCTTCGCCCACTCCTTCAAAAACGCATCTTCGGCTTTTTCTTCCGTTTTGCCGAATATCTCTTCTTCATTCAGGGTGAGGGGGTGAGGTACTGTGAAGACGTGTTGACATCGCGAACATCTAACCTTGGTCTCCCCGGGCTTCACCTTGGCATTATTGAGATTATACTGTGTCTTACATCTATCACAGAGAACGATCATGGGAACGCCCCTTTTACCTGTAAATTATTTCCCACCGCCTAAAAAATAACACGATATCTTGATAGATACAATCCCCTTCATGGGAGAACCGCTTCACGACCCTCCTAGCCGGGTTCGCCTTTATAGATATTATAAAATGTACAGGATGTCAAGGAATTATCATCATCGTTTTTGAGCCCGTATGAGCAGCGGCCGGGGACGATCCATCTGTCCGAAATCCTATGGCCCCGATAAGGGAAGAAGGGGTGATGATTGCCGACTAGTGATCTATAAGGATTGCCTTGAGAAGGCGTACTCTCGCCTCGAGCAGCTCACGCAAAAAAGGGGACCTGCGAAAGGCAGGTCCCCAGGGGTGAGGGGGCTTATCTGATCGCCCAATGGCCTGGCACCCAATGACCATGGGGTCCCCAATGGCCATTGACCCACACCGTATGGTGGGGTCTTGCGCGTGGAGGGCCGGTATGGACCACGGCGGTACAGGAAACGAGGGAGAAAAGGATAAAAACGAGAAAGCATGTTTTGGCGAGGGCAGTTAGCATGGTCGTTCACCTCCGATCGCGAGATATTTATTACCTATAGACACTATGAGGAAGAAAAGGTTTAATCTGAGATCCTCCCCGTCGTACATGTGCCGCAACCAAGGGGAGTGCCCGGGAGGCTGTTTGATATTCCCTGCCGGGCTGGATGAACTTCCCTTGACCACAGCTCGTTTGCAGTATATATTTTGCATTTACCATGACGATTTGAGCATCTCATAGTGCATCAGGCAGGCAGATGCCGGTTGAAGGTGCGGGGTGCTGAGGGCGAATAAGCAGACAAGGAGTGAATTTCCGATGACGTTCGAGAGCATGAGGAAATATCTGTCTGGAATGCACTGTTTCCTTCTGCGGAACTTGATCAATGGTCCCTGTGTCTTCCCCCTGGGGAATCACGCCTGTAGGGATGCGGGAAGCGGGAAGGGTGTCCGGGATGGTTGCTCGAAGAAAAGGGCGTTTGTATCTGATGATCAGTCCGTGGGAGGGCAGGCCGTCATAGAGGGCGTGATGATGCGCTCGCCGCGCAGGATAGCGACTGCCGTCCGCAAGCCTGATAGGGAGATCCTCACCAAGAATGACCCCTATATCGCTCTATCGAAGCGACACAAGCTCTTTAATATCCCCGTCTTTCGCGGCGCCTTGTCGTTCTTTGAGATGCTCATTATCGGCCTCAAGGCGCTGAATTTTTCCGCCGATATAGCTCTCGAGGAGTCACAAAGGGCCGAGAAGGGTGCTGATTGGCAACGGGCGCGCGGCGAGAGGATCAAGGATGGGCTCATCCTTGTGGGAACCTTGGTCCTTGCCCTCGGGTTGGCCCTCTGCGTCTTCTTTGCTCTGCCTTTGTTACTTACCGAGGTCATAGGACTGTCCAAGAGCGCCCTCTCATTTAATGTGGTAGCCGGCATCATACGGGCGAGCTTTTTCTTGGCCTATCTGTGGGCCATCAGCCGGTGGAAAGAGATCAAAAGGATCCTCGAATATCATGGCGCAGAACACAAGAGCATCTATGCCTTTGAAGCGGGGGAAGAGCTCACCGTTGCAACAGTGCGTCAGCATAGCACCCATCATCCACGGTGCGGGACCAGCTTTTTACTGATTGTGGTTATCCTCGCTATCTTATTGTTTGCCATTGCCGACACCGTCGTTGAGATGCAGATAGGCCATAGGCCCACCCTTGTGCAGAGGTTCATGACCCATTTTTCCCTGCTGCCGCTCTTGGGCGGGATCTCATTTGAGCTGCTCAAGCTATCCGGCAAGAAACGGGATAACAGGTATGTCCGGTGGCTAGCTGCTCCCGGCCTGTGGCTTCAGACGATAACGACCCAGGAGCCCGATGATGCCCAGTTGGAGGTGGCCATTGTAGCGCTGAAAAGCGCCATGGAAGAGACCTGACCTTTCACGCCGACGTTTGAGGGGATACAAGCCCTTTCAAACTCCCCAACAAGGAAAATGATTTCCCTATAGGGGATTCACCGAGCAAGAACTCCTGAAAAACAGCATAAGGTAGCAGGGACGGCGGTACACCCTTGAACGGTTTCCTTCTCCCGTGATATTCTCAGGTTTCGAGAGATGCGTCAGCCGGCGTACATAACGTTGTATGAGAAAAAGGAATTGCAGCGCAGGATCAAGGTCCTGGAAGAGATCCTCACGGGTTGTTGCCTCTGCCCTCGAGCGTGCAAGGTGAACCGCCTCGCAGGGGAGAAGGGGTACTGTCAGGCAGGGGCGGAGGTGATGATCTCCAGCGCCTTGCCCCATTTCGGAGAAGAGCCCCCCCTCGTGGGGTCGCACGGCTCAGGCACCATCTTTCTGACCCATTGCAACCTGAGGTGTGTCTTTTGCCAGAACTACGATATCAGCCATCTGGGGGAAGGGAAGCGCCTATCAAGCTCGGAGCTGGCTCAGCTGATGATCGGCCTCCAGCGCAGGGGGTGCCACAACATCAATTTTGTCACCCCCACCCATTACGTCCCCCAGATCATGGCAGCCCTGCCAAAGGCCGTCGAGTTAGGGCTCACGGTCCCCCTGGTCTACAACTGCGGCGGTTATGAGTCCGTGGAGGTGATCAAACTCCTTGATGGGATCATCGACATCTACATGCCCGACGCCAAGTTCTCCCGTGAGGGGGAGGCTGCCGGCTATTGTAACGCCCCTGATTATCCCCAGGTCTTACAGGAGGTCCTCCTGGAGATGCACCGACAGGTTGGGGACCTGCTGCTTGATGAGCAGGGGATTGCCTCTCAAGGGCTTCTTATCCGCCACCTGGTGATGCCCCATGGGGTGGCGGGCACCAAAGAGATCATGTCTTTTATCGCCCGGCACTTGTCGGCAAACTCGTATGTGAACATCATGGATCAGTACCGTCCCCTCTACCGGGCAGGAGAATATCAGGAGATAGATTGCCGCATCTCCTCAGCGGAGTATCGTGAGGCAATAGAGATCGCCAAGGGTGAGGGACTGCACAGGGGCTTTTGATGGATCTCACAGAGCTGTGGAAAGAATTGTCTGGATTGAAGGAGGAGGTAAAGGAGCTCCGGCAGGGCATAGAGCGACTCGAGCAGGAGATGCTCGACAGCAGGGGCGGGATCAAACGGGCCATCAAGGCCCGGGGGATGCAGATTTATCGCCAAGACCCCGTCGATGAGCTCATCTTCTCGTCTGAGGCCTCTTCGGAAGAGCGGACTTCCCTCTATCAATTGCTCAGGCACTACTCCTTCCGGCTCTTCCTGCGGGATGTGATCGGCAAAAAGGGATCTTTCCGGGCAGAGGAACTTGCGAGATATTGTTCCCTCGAAATCGCCCAACAATATATCTCCTCCCTCTGCGAGCTCAAGCTCGCACAGGCCATGGGCGAGGGGACCTTCCGTCTGTTGAAACAATCGCTCTACAGCTTTGGCCCCACCCTCGAGTGGTTCATCGCCCAGATGTTTCAGAGGGAATTTGCCTCTCCTGCTATCTACGGGGTTCGGTTCAAGGAGACGTCGAGTGGAGGGGATTACGACGTCATTTCTCTCTGGGAGGGATGGATGGTATATGTGGAGACAAAATCTTCTCCCCCACGGGGGATAGAGAGGGGCGAGATAGGATCGTTTCTTGCCAGGATAACCGATCTCTTGCCCGATATCGCCTTCCTCTTCAATGACACCCAGCTACGAATGAAAGATAAGATCGTCCTGATGCTCGAAGAGGAATTATCTGCCCGATTCGGCGCAAGCAGCAGTAATAAATTTCCCATACAGCGATTAGTTGATGAACTCTTTCACATCAACCACCGCATATATATCGTCAACAGCAAGAGAGATGCAATCGCCAACTTCACCCTTTGTCTCAGGGATTTTCTCTCCCAGCAAAGAGCCGATCTCTTGCCTATCCTGCCGCCCCCACGCAGATCGAACTTATGATCTTATTGCACCGAATCCTTAAAACTTTTTCCACACTTAAACTTGGGTACCTTGACGGCGGGGATATCGATCTCCGCGCCGGTGCGGGGATTTCTCCCCTTCCTGGCCGATCGATTTGACACTTGAAATGTTCCGAAGCCCGTCAGGGTGATCTTGTCCCCTGCCTTCAGGGCCTCGCAGATGGTGTCGGTGAAGGAATTAATGGCCCTTTCGGCTGCTGCCCGAGGTATCTTGGCCTCTTTGGCGACCTTATCAATCAGTTCTGATTTCGTCATTGCACCCCCTCCTTAAAGTAGACTTGCCTAAAATC
>Ga0214474_1000485_pt1 | contig 19805 bp, 19 predicted proteins | sample RVTome_2_FD_187335 | JGI IMG/M metagenome (GOLD analysis project Ga0214474, IMG submission 187335) | Soil microbial communities from uranium-contaminated site in the Upper Colorado River Basin, Wyoming, United States - RVT95D214 HiSeq ...
ACTGTAACATGGAAATATTAAGACATTATTAAGACTGTGATGAAACGGAACACCCACGGCGTTAAAGCATCAACCATCAGTGAGGCAAACTATATAAAACCTCCAATTAACCCATTTGCATTAATCGCTATAAACGTGTAGAATCTGCGGTTGGCAAGTCTTGGCAAAGAAAGGGGGTCGAATGCCTAAAGCAACAGTTCAAGAAATTCCGGTGGTCTGGATTCAAACAGGCACTTGCACCGGATGTTCAGTCACAGTCCTCAATTCAGTCAGCCCTACTATAAAGAATGTCCTCATCGACGAAGTCGTCCCCGGTAAACACGTAAGCTTGAAATTTCAGGCAACGGTAATGGCCGGTGAAGGAGACGCGGTAATCAAGGTGCTGGAGGACATGCCAAAAACTAATAAAGGTGGCTATGTCCTGGTAGTCGAAGGCGCCATACCTACTAAAGATGGTGGCATCTACGGGGTACTCGGTGAGAAAAATGGCAAATCGGTGCCCATGACAGAGCGTGTTGAAACTTTAGCCAAGGATGCTCTAGCCATAATCGCTCTGGGCACCTGCGCTGCATACGGCGGCATAGCTGCCGGTAAACCCAACCCCGGTGGATATACCGGCACCGATAAATTTTTGAAATCGTGCAAAATCAGCAAACCATTAGTCAATCTACCCGGTTGCCCACCACATCCCGACTGGTTCATAGGCACTATCGCCTCCGTACTGCTTCTAGGTTTACCCAAGCCAGAAGACCTGGATGAGCTTAAACGCCCCAAGGTTTTCTACGGTAACTTAATCCACGAGAACTGTCCCCGCCGAGCCTACTTCGACGAAGGAAAATTTGCTAGGAAATTCGGTGAACCCGGCTGTCTTAATGAGCTCGGTTGCAAGGGGCCAGTTACCTATGCCGATTGCCCCTTAAGGTTGTGGAACCATGGAACGAACTGGTGCATCGGTGCTGGCTCGCCCTGCATCGGCTGCTGCGAGCCCGGATTCCCAGATTTGGTAGCACCTTTTTACCAGAAATTAGACGATGCTAATATGCCCGCAATAGGTAAACTCCGAGGAAAGGAGAAATAGAAATTGAGCAAGATTATAATTGACCCCATCACCCGTATCGAAGGACATCTCAAAGTCGAGGTCACCACCGAGAATGGTGTGGTAAAAGATGCTCACAGTTCAGGCATGATGTTCCGAGGTCTCGAAATCATCCTCCGGGGTAGAGACCCCCGCGATGCCCAGAGATATACCCAGCGCATCTGCGGAGTCTGCCCCACCAGCCATTCTATAGCCTCCACGCTGAACTTGGACAGTGCCTTCGGCATCTCAGACAAGATACCTGACAACGGCCGAATTGTTCGTAACCTAATCCTGGGCGCAGCTCACATTGCCGACCACATACTGCATTTCTATCACCTTACCGCTCTTGATTACGTGGATGTGACCAAGGTGCTCAAGTACGATGGCAATGACCCCGTCTTGAACTCGGTTAAGGAATTCGCCAAAAGAGGAGAATTAGCCCCATTCGTACCTCGTTACGAAGGAGATTACCGTCTCAGCGACCAGATGAACATAGATGCCCTGGCTCATTACGTCAAAGCCCTGGAGATGAGGAGCAAGGGTCAGGAAATGCTGACTATCTTCGGCGGCAAGATGCCACATAATATGGCAGTCGTACCCGGCGGCGTTACCGAGACCGTCACCGTAGATAAAATAGCCTCTTTCCTGTGGAGGCTGAACGAGCTGAGGGACTTTATCGACAATGTCTATATTCCCGATGTCCTGGCGGTAGCTGAAGCTTATTCTGACTATTTCGAAATCGGCGCCGGCTGCGGCAACTTGCTTTCCTACGGCCTCTGGGACCTGGAAGGTGGCAATCCTGACTACACCAAGAGGAAAAGGCTCGTCAGGCAGGGAACGGTCTCAACCGACCTCAAGCCTGGAGCGCTGGAGCCCAATAAGATTATGGAGTATGTGAAGCATTCCTGGTATGCCGACTCAACTAGCGGTAAACATCCGACCCAGGGCATGACGGAGCCGCAGTATGATAAGAAAGGCGCTTACTCATGGGTGAAGGCACCGCGTTATGATGGCAAAGTCTATGAGGTCGGGCCTTTAGCCGGCATGGCAGTCAGCTATGCCAACGGTGAACCAACGGTGAAGAACTTGGTTGACTCCGTTCTATCTAAGTTTAATGCCGGTCCTGGGGTTTTATTCTCAGTACTCGGTCGTCATGCCGCCCGCGCCCTAATCACTAAATATGTAGCCGATTCTATGCCCGGCTGGCTACTCGAACTAAAACCAGGCGAGCCGGCGTATGTAGAATATCAGATTCCCGATGAAGCCATGGGAATGGGGCTGGTTGATGGCGCCAGAGGTGCTCTGGGGCATTGGATTGAGATAAAAGATAAGAAAATCGCTAATTATCAATGCGTGGTGCCAAGCACCTGGAATTTGTGCCCGAGAGATGACAAGGGACAGCCCGGGCCGGTAGAGCAAGCCCTCATCGGCACCAAGATAAAGGACGAAAACAATCCCTTTGAGATCGGGCGCATCGTCCGCTCTTTCGACCCGTGTCTGGCTTGCGCCATACATGTGATTACACCTAAGGGAAAAACTCTTGGAATATACAAAGTCAGCTGAGACACAAACGCTTAGCCGCAGCCCCAGAATCACAGTTCTGGGTATAGGAAATCTGCTGCTTAAAGACGAAGGTATTGGCGTCCATCTGGTTGAAAAACTAGCTGACATGGTGGACAACGCCAAAGTCAACTTAATTGACGCTGGTACCTCTCCTGAATTTCTGTCTCTGGTAGATGGAAATCTAGATAAACTGATTATAGTCGATGCTGTCAAAGCTGGTAATGAGCCAGGTACTATATACCGGTTCAGTCCAGATAATCTGGATTCAGATTCGACATCACATTTCTCTCTGCATGAGATAGGAGTTTTAGACAGCCTGAAAGTCATGGCCCTGTTTGACAGGTTGCCAAAATCTACAGTAATTATAGGTATTGAGCCCAAAACGATAGACTTCGGGCTTGACCTCTCTCCAGAAGTAGGAGAAAAGCTACCCGAAATAATCAATTTAGTTCTCAAGGAAATAGAGGAAACCACAGCTATGGAGGTAAGAAATGATAATCTCTGAGTTAAAACCGTTTCCGGAAATCGTGAGTTATTTAGACGGGGACAAAAAAATCTTTATAGTCGGCTGCAAAGGTTGTGCTGAGGTCTGCCAGACCGGCGGTGAACCTCAGGTTCTGGAGATGAAGCAGAAACTGGAGCAAGAAGGCAAGACCGTCACCGGCTATTGCGTCGTCGATTTTCTCTGTGATAAAGCGCTGGTTAAGACCAGGCTGTTTCCTCATGAGGATGAGATAGATGCCGCCGATTCCCTGCTGGTAATGACCTGCGGCATCGGAGTTCAGGCTACGGCTGCCGTGGTAAATAAACTTGCTCATCCGGCGGCCAATACCATCAATGTCGGCGGTGCCCGCGGGGAATGGCGGGGCAGCGAGAGATGCCGCGAGTGCGGCGACTGCGTGCTGGATTTAACCGGCGGCATTTGCCCGCTGACTGCCTGCACCAAATGGCTGATTAATGGGCCTTGCGGCGGCACCAAAAACGGTAAGTGCGAGGTTGAACCCGATGTACGCGATTGCGGCTGGCACCTAATCTACGAGAGGCTGAAAAAACTAGGCCGGCTGGATAAAATGCAAGCCTTACCAATGGTCAAGAACTACAGCAAAATGCAGCCGCCAAAGAGTCTAAGGTCCACCATAATGTGGGCACTGGAGCAACAGGAAACAAAAGTTTAGCTATCCTTGAAGGAGGTAACCATAATATGAGTCTGCGTGAAAAACTTCAGAACGGCAAGTTCGCGGTCACCGCTGAAATCGGCCCAGCTAAAGGTACAGACATCCACGAGTTCAATGAAAATGCCGATTTACTTAAAGGCAGAGTGGATGCGGTGAACTGCACCGACCAGCAGAGCGCTGTTATGAGGCTGGGTTCACTGGTTGCTTGCCATTTGCTTAAACAAAAAGGCATCGAGCCGGTGTTTCAGATGACCTGCCGAGACCGAAACCGTATCGCACTCCAGTCTGACCTGCTCAGTGCTTACGTTATGGGCGTTGAGAATGTTCTCTGCCTCACCGGAGATTATGTCACTTTAGGAGACCATCCTGACGCCAAACCTGTCTTCGACCTTGACTCCGTTTCCTTACTTTATGCCGCCCGAAAACTGGAACAGGGCAAAGACTTAGCTGACAAGGAGCTAAAAGGCACACCCAAGTTCTTTCTCGGCGCCTGTGTTACTCCCGGGGCCGACCCTGTCGAACCACAGCTCATCAAAATGGAGAGAAAGGTAAAGGCCGGCGCCCAGTTCTTCCAAACACAGGCCATCTACGAGCCCAAAACTTTCGAAGCCTTTATGAAAGAAGCTAAGAAATTCGGCGTGCCAGTCCTGGCCGGTATAGTGGTGCTCAGGTCAGCAGCTATGGCCAAATTCATGAATAAGAACGTAGCCGGCATACATGTCCCGGATGCACTTATTGACGAGATGGACAAAGCCGAGAATAAATTACAGAAGGGCATAGAGATAGCTGCCCGCCTCATCAATGAGACGAAGGGCATGTGCCAGGGCACCCATATCATGGCTATCGGCCTGGAATCCAAAGTACCAGCAATTCTCGATGCCGCTAAGCTGTAGAACTGGATAAGGGGGTAGGTGTGCGAATCGTTCGCTTTGTAGCCCGGAGTAGAGCCAAATACGGCCTGCTAACCAACAATGCCGTAAGCGGACTCCGCGGCAGCCCCTTTTCTCATCTTGAGCATCTGAGTAGCCCGTTTATACTTGATGGAAGCAACTACACACTTGATAAAGTCAGGTTGCTTTCCCCTTGCCTCCCCTCCAAGATAATTTGTCTAGGACTCAATTACCGTAGCCACATCGAGGAGATGAAACTACCTATGCCCACCATGCCTCTCATCTTTCTCAAGCCATCCACTGCAGTCATTGGACCAAACGACAAAATAATCCTGCCCCGCGGATGGAAACGCATAGATTACGAAGGCGAGCTGGGCGTGGTTATCAGCAAGAAGGCAAAGGATGTTCCAGAAGAGGAGGCAAAAGAATATGTGTTTGGCTATACCTGCTTTAACGATGTCTCCGACCGCCATGCCCAAGCTGCTGATGGCCAGTGGACTAGAGCCAAAGGCTACGACACTTTCGCCCCGATAGGTCCATGGATAGAGACTGAAGTTAACCCGGATAACCTGAAACTTGAAACATATCTCAACGGTGAGCTCCGCCAGTCTGCTTCCACCAGCGACCTTATCTTCGGAATATCCAGGCTTATCAGCTTTATTTCCGGCGTGATGACGCTGCTCCCCGGCGATGTCATCGCCACAGGCACACCGTCAGGCGTTGGCCTTATGAACCCTGATGATGTGGTCGAGGTCAGAATCGAAAACATCGGCACGCTGAAAAATTTCGTCATCTCCCAAGAGTAGCCAGCCTGCGCTGCATCCCGCCACAAGACACCTTTCACAGCAATTTGCGCCTTGCTTAGACATTGACAGCTACCCGCCTCCGTGCTATTCTGCTCTACAAAAGCATGCGGAGAATGGTCTTTTGCCCGTGCCACTGAGCGAAATGAATAACTCTGCCGAGGAGACATTATCGTGGGGCTTTAGCACTCCCAATGCTGTGACTATAGTGCGTGTCGTTTTGGCTATAGTCATCGCCTGGCTCTTACTTCAGGGAGGAACAACAGAAATCATGCTGGCCGGCATTCTGCTTATCGTTGGCTGGACCACTGACGGTCTGGATGGCCTCCTCGCCCGTAGAATGGGGCAATCAACCCTAGCCGGTGCCCTTTTCGATCTAGTCGCCGACCGCATGCTCATGACCCCCACCCTAATTCTGGCAATAGCTGGGGGACTATGGTCACGCACAGCCGGTCTGATGCCCTTCAATCCTTACCCCTACGCAATAACTGTAGTCGCCGCAGACCTCACAGTGCTGGCAGGTGTGTTTACTTTTATTTGGAAGCGGCGGAGTCGTGCAATTCCGTTTCCTGCTCCCACCCTGATAGCCAGGATTACCTACTCGATTCAGATGCCAACTCTCGTGGTAGGCATTCTTGGCGTGGGTCCAGACATACTACTTGCTGCCCTGATGTACCTCACAATTATCTCCACCCTGGTCGCATCGTACTCCTACCTTAAGAAAGGGGGCTACGTTTTTACCTGCTGAGCCCCCACTTCCTTGATTGCCTCTTCAAACCAGCATTAAACACTCCAATCCTGATATACTTATCTTTGGACAACAAACCACGGATGGCTGGAGGTATGATATGAACTTAACAACAATTGAGGCATACACTATTGGAGATGCCTGGTTCCAGTGCCTTGAGAAGGCTCTTCTGGAAGGAAGGACATATCGTATTGAACAAGGTAGTTTTGAGGGCACTCATCGGAAAGAGATACCTCTCGTCTCAATTATAATCCGCACTCCCAATGTGAGACCGTTAAGACCTGATGTACCTATGGGAGTGCCGTCACCTACAACAGACGAAGTTATCGAAGAATACATGTCATATCTTATGACTGCCACCAAGCAGGAGAACGAAGAATACACTTACGGAGAAGACCTGGCTGCACAGATTGATGAGGTAATCAAGCGCTATAAGCAAGGTTTTGACACCAACCAGATGTGCATGACGGTTGGTAACCGCAATAGCATTTACCTCAAAGACCCTCCTTGCCTGAGGCTGGTGGACACTCGCATTCAGGATGGCCATCTCAATTTCGTTCTATACTTCAGGAGCTGGGATTTATGGGGCGGTTTCCCCACGAACATGGGCGGCTTGCAGCTCTTAAAAGAGCATATGGCTAAAGAGATTGGAGTAGATGACGGTTGCCTGATCGCCTTCAGCAAAGGGCTTCATCTGTATGAACACTGCTGGGACCTGGCCAAGATGGTTTTGCACATGCCACTGGAATGAACGGTCTAATGCCACGACAAATCCCGCACTTCTTTTCCGTCTGACCTCTGCTGCTGACCTCCCCAATATTCCACCATGCCTCCGACACTGCGTAAAAGCAATTAAGAATCGACTATCCAAACTCCACGTATTCAAGCAGGCATAACTTCCACAAAGCCTGGCAAACTCTGCCAAACACTCACTTAGTATGGAAGTACTAAGTCATCCTAGCTCAAAAGTATATAGCCATATTAGCCAGAAAGTTTATAGACGCCAGAGCACTGCTATTGTACATTGATGTTAACTAAGTATAGCAGAAGGTAAGTAAGATGGCTGAGTGGTTTATTTGGACAATAATAATCATCCTCACGGGCCTGTGCACACTGGCTCTGGCTCTTATGGTTGCCAAAAAAAAGGTGGACCCAGAGTCTAACGGGGCAAGGCAGCCGAAGCGTATTTCTGAGCCAATTATACAGTGTGTTACCGTTATTGCTATAGCTTTTACTCTTTACTACTTGGGCTGGCGATTAACAACGCTGAATCCTGAGGCGATGATACTTTCCTGGTTGCTATGGATAGCAGAAGCTTATGGCTTGATGGTATTTCTTCTATATGCATTCATGGCCTGGCGACTGGTGTATCCCGTACCGCCGAAGGCAAAGCGTAACACTATCGTTGATATATTCATCCCCACATACAATGAGTCTGTAGATGTTCTCCGCGCCACACTGGCCGGATGTGCCAAAATTAGCTATCCTCACCGGACTTACATTTTAGATGACGGTGAACGCGACGAGGTACGTGCCCTTGCCGCCGCCTTCAACTGCGAGTACATAGCACGTCCCACGCATGAGGGAGCAAAAGCAGGTAACTTAAACTATGCACTCAGCCGAACTACCGGCGAGTTTTTCGCAACTTTGGATGCCGACCACATACCACTCCCTGGCTTTCTGGAGGAGACAATCGGCTTCTTTGAGGACCAAACCGTGGCTGTTGTTCAAGGACCACAGTTATTTTACAACATAGATTCATTCGAGCATGAAAACCCCGACTGGCATGAGCAGAAGCTATTCTTTCATGTGATTCTGCCGGGAAAGAACCGCACCAACTCAGCCTTCTGGTGTGGTACTCCGTCGGTGTTACGACGCTCGGCAATAGAGAGTATCGGAGGTATAGCCGCAGAAACTGTAACGGAAGACCTGCATACTTCTATTCGCCTGGCAAGGCGCGGCTACCGCGTGGTCTACATTGACCGCCCGCTGGCATCCGGGCTAGCACCAGCAACTCTCAAAGACTTCCTGGCTCAGCGTTTCCGCTGGGCGCAGGGAGCCATGCAAGTCCTTCGGAAAGACAACCCACTATGGGGTCGTGGCCTCACTCTAGGCCAGCGGATTAGCTTTTTTGCGTCCATGGAGACCTATTTCGATGCACTGCAGAAGCTCACTCTTCTGGCTATACCTATCCTGGTTCTACTGACAGGAGTACTGCCCATCAATACCATGAGCTGGTCGTTCTGGGTACGCTTTACCCCATACATGATTCTTACCTTCAGCGCCCTGTGGCTTCTCGGCCGAGGTATATACAATATATGGGATATACTTCGCTATGACGCGATTAAGATGTTCGCCTTCATTTCTGCACTCAGAACGCTTGTAACCGGCCGCACCAGCCGCTTCCGGGTAACATCCAAAGTGGCAGGTGACGGCAACCGGTCGCTATTTCAACCCCTGTTCACACCACATTGGGTTATGATAGGGTTGTCCTTTATTGCTATTGTCATCGGTGTTGTGCACATAATACATCCTATATGGTACCAACCGAAGCCATTCCCGATGCTGGTTGCCATAGGCTGGGCATCGTTTAATTTAATTCTGTTAGCTGCAGGGGTATTCCGTATGAGAAGCGTCAGCCGCCGCACAACATACCGCTTCCCCGTCAGTACCGATTCTTATTGGCAGGTTATCGGACATAACGCTTGGTATGCAGCGCGCTCTTTCGACTTCAGCGCTACAGGCATCGGATTAGAAAACACCGGCCCCAGGCTGCGCCTTGGCGACCGTGTAAAGCTAATTATCCCCAATGGAAACGGAACATATATGAGCAAAATGCCTACCGCGGACACTCAAATTGCGTCGCCAGGTGACAACCATAAGATTTCGTTGACTGCGACTGTAACAAGTGAAGACAATGGTCACAGTAACGGGAAGCAACGGGTTGGTTTACTGATAAAGGATTTCTCCAGCAAAGATGATATCGCCAGATATTTCGAGAGTGTTTATTCCCCTCTCAATCTGCTTAACGGGCATACGAAATCCCAGCCATCACCACATGCAAACGTCCACAACTAAACCTGCGCTGCTGATTCCTTAAGACAGCAATTTAACCACATAACTCCAGGAGGGACTGTCAGTGTATTTAGTAAGGAGACGAATCTTTTTATGCTGGCGCTGGCCCAAAATTCACCGACTGCCCAACCGCCGCAGAATCTTTGCTCTCTCCTGAACCTTTTTTATAATATCGCGTTTTTCGATGAAATCTGTGGTGTGCTTTCCCGATTTAAAAGTTTCATCTTCCAGCGCCACCTGGTGAAACAGAATTATTGTCTCGATTCCCTCGATTTTCATCTCGCTAAGAGCTCTCTGCATTCGTAAAAGAGCTTCTTCCCTTGTCTGTCCCCTTACCATTAGCTTCAGCAGCAAGGAGTCATAATCAGGTGGAAGTTCGTATCCCTCATATACACCTTCGTCAATTCTGACTCCCAAACCGTGAGGAAGTCGAAGGCTCGTTATTTTCCCGGGGCAAGGGAAAAAGTTGCGTACAGCATCCTCTCCGGTTATCCGGCAATTTATTGAAGGAGCGGTGAGGACAACCTCATCCTGGTTATAACTCAATCGCTCTCCAGCAGCAATCCTGATTTGCTCTTTGACGATATCTACATTGGCAGCCAGTTCAGTTACGCAGTGCTCCACCTGTAAACGAGAGTTCACTTCATTAAAGTAAAATTCCTGAGTGTCTGGCACATAAAAGAACTCTACGGTCAAGGCATTGATGTACTGCAGAGCCACAGCTACATCAAGAGCAGCGACATACATTTTCATTCGCAAATGCGGCGATAAAATCTGGCACGGCGCTTCTTCTATAAGCTTCTGAAACCTCCGCTGAACAGAGCAGTCCCTTTCCCCCAGATGTATGACGTTGCCATGCTTATCAGCAAGGACTTGAACCTCTATGTGTTTCACGCCGGTAAGAAGCTTTTCAACATAAAATGAGGGTACACCGAAGGCTTTTCTCCCTCTCTCCTCCACAAAACGAACAGCATCTACCAGCTCTGCACCGTTTCTAGCCACAACCATACCAATGCCGCCACCGCCACCCGAGGGTTTGATAATAACAGGGTAGCCGATGCTTTCTGCTGCTTGCTCAACTTCAGCAAATTTCGCTTTAGTTATATCCTTAAAAGGTTCATCAGAACCCGGCACTACAGGTATATTAAGCATCTTCATCAACTGTCGTGCTCTGTGCTTTGGCTTGACTTTATACATGCATTCGCTGGTAGGACCTATAAAGACAATTCCATGCTTTTCGCACATTTCGGCAAATTCAGGATTCTCGGCCAAAAAGCCATAACCAGGGTGAAGAGCCTCGGCTTTGCTCCGTATGGCAACTTCGAGTAGCTTCTCCGTGTTCAGGTAGCTTTGGGCAGCCTCTGCTGGTCCAATATGATAGGCCTCATCAGCAAGTTTAACATGGAGCGACTCAGCATCAACGTCAGAGTAAACTACAACCGTGCTTATCCCCATCTCTTTGCAGGTACGTATTATCCTAACCGCTATTTCGCCGCGGTTGGGAATCATAATTTTGTGAAACATAACCTTGCCCTCCCCGTCATAATTCCATTCGAAATTAGAATGTAGCCTTCATATAGGCCTGAAAATAATTAGACTCAATCCAAATAAATTATACTGCCAGGTGGCCGCTCCCGCGCTTGAAACTCTATCCCGGCTTCGTTGAACAGCTCCACAAAGGAGTCATCAGCGTATTTGCCGAAGGTTACAAACCTCTTTACCCTGGCATTGGCCAGCATCTTGGCACACAGTATGCACGGCGTATGGGTGACATAGACCGTGGCGCCCTCGAGGCTAACGCCGTGAAGTGACGCCTGTATGATTGCATTCTGCTCGGCATGAATACCACGGCATATCTCATGCCTCGTCCCGGATGGTATATTCTTCTCATCTCTAAGACAGCCAAGTTCAAGGCAGTCCTTAAGCCCGGCAGCAGCACCATTGTAACCCGTAGCCAGTATATGTTTATCCTTCACCGCCACGGCTCCAACATGGTGCCGACGGCACGTTGAGCGCTCCGCCACCACGGAGGCTATCTTTAGAAAATATTCATCGATATCTGGCCTATTTACATTTCTCATCTCAAACCAGCCGCAATCTTCTCAGCTTCCCTTGTCAAGTCTTCCAGGGAGGTCTCGTTTATAATGGTGAAGTCAGCCATGGCTATCGGACCACCTTTATTGATATTCTCCAGCTCGGCAACATCCCGACCGGCAGTTTCCTCCATCGTCAGGGGTCGAACCTTTCTCTTCGACAGCCTATTATATCGCGTCTCAGGCGATGCCCAAACAGCAACCACATGAAAATCATCACCATAGCGACTTTTGAGCAATGTGTATTCTTCCCAGGAATAGAGGCCATCCACAACAACATCTGTGGACTTGAGCAAGACATCAATCTTCGGCAGGTTCAGTTTGGCGTAGGCCGCCATTCCATGCTCTTTTCTCAATTGCTGCCTGACATCTCGTTCGTTCTCCTCGTTCAGATTGAGCCCCCTTCTCTTGATCTCCTCGTCGGTAATATCTCCGAATCTTATCCTCTTGAAACCGTTCCTCTCAAATACTCTGGCCACCTCGGACTTGCCTGAACCAGCCATGCCGACAATCGATACCACTTTCATTTATCAACCATTTCCGAGCAAAACTCGTTTCCACATTATATGGAAAAACCTCGCGTCGAGCAAAGCGCTACAATGATGAACTCTTTTGAAGCCCTGTTCCCCCAATGCTATAATTGCTCATAGAACTCCATGCATATCCGCAATCGAGCCAATTTTGCCGAAGGCTAACCACAGATAGAGGAGGATACAAGATGAAAAAAAAACTGGTCACCGTGCTTGCTCTTGCAGCGCTTGTCACTCTGGGGCTGATTGCCAATCTAAGCTGCGGTTCCACTGGCTGCGCCGATGTTTATCTGGAAGGGGTAAATATCGGCTCAATGTCTATTGAAGGTAAACCACTTAGCGGGCTGCCCTCGCAAAAGGTGGATGTTGTCCTAAATGTTAACGCCAACCGGATAACCATAAGCAAAACTGGCGAGGACACCACCATTAAGTTGAGTCCATCGAATGCCATCATCGTTAGCACCCCGAACGGAATAACATTTACAGGTGTAAAGCCAGAGCAAGTAGAAATTAAGTGGCAGGACACAGGAACAAAGTAATTCGAAGAGCTTATGGACGTTCTAGCTGAACTGAACCCAGCCCAGAGAGAAGCCGTCGAAACCATCGACGGTCCGTTGCTCATTGTAGCTGGCCCCGGCAGCGGCAAGACCAGGGTAATCACCCACCGCATCGCCTATCTGATAAAGGTCTGCGGCATAAACCCTCATCGCATCATGGCAGTCACCTTCACCAATAAGGCTGCCCGGGAGATGGCGGAGAGGCTGGAAAAGCTACTGGGGCAGGCAGCAGGAGACTTAACTCTGGGCACCTTCCACGCCATTTGCGCCCGCATCCTTCGCCAGGAGGGCAAGGTCATCGGGCTCGATTCCAAATTCGTCATCTATGATGAGGAAGACCAGCTAAGCCTGATAAAACAAAGTCTGCAGGAACTCGACCTTGACCCCAAGCAATACATACCGAGAGCCATTCAATCGGCCATCAAGTACGCCAAAAGTCGGCTGCTGACCCCTTCAGATTACGCTCAGCAGACCAGCAATTATTTCGAAGGCATAGTCCAGCGCGTCTACGAGCGCTACCAGCAGTCCCTCACCCGGAGCCACGGGGTTGACTTCGATGACCTGCTGATGAGAACGGTCCAGCTCTTCAACGACCACCCCAAGGTTCTGTCCAAATATCAGTCACGCTATCTGCACATACTTGTCGATGAGTTTCAAGATACTAATGTCACTCAGTATACGCTGATAAAGCAGCTAACCGGAAAGCACCGCAATGTCTGCGTTGTAGGCGACCCCGACCAGTCAATCTATTCCTGGAGGTTCGCCGACTTGCGCAACATACTCAGCTTCGAGAAGGACTACCCGGATGCTAAAGTGGTTTTTCTGGAACAAAACTATCGCTCCACAAAGACCATACTGGATGTGGCTTCCAGCATTATCACGATCAATTCACGTCGTAAACCTAAACGCCTGTGGACAGAGAACGAGGCTGGCGTTCCAATTTCTATAATCGAGACCTACAACGAAGGTGAAGAGGCCCAGTTCGTCATCAGCGAAATAGAGAGGTTGGTGGAACAAGACCTTGTCTCGCCCGGCGGCTGTGCCATTATGTACCGTGTCAATGCCCAGTCACGAGCCCTGGAGGAAACTTTCATGCGCTACGGCGTGCCCTACAAGCTTGTCGGCGGCACCCGTTTCTACCAGAGGCGCGAGATTAAAGACATCATCGCCTACTTACGCCTGATTCACAATCCCTCCGACAGCATCAGCCTGACCCGCGTAATAAATGTCCCCGGCAGGGGCATAGGTCAGCGCACCCTGGCCGAGCTATCGGGCTGGGCAAAAAATCAGGACTTGCCCCTGTATGCAGCACTGAAGCTGGTGGCAGAGAAGAAAGGGCCAGCTTTAACACCGCGAGCCAGCTACGCCTTAAAAAGCTTCTTCGACCTGATTGACGAGCTCATAACCAGAAGCCAGGAGTTGAGCCTTACAGGTTTACTGGATACGGTGCTGGAGCAGACAGGCTATAAAGAGTATATCCTTAGCGAAGAAGACGGCGAGGAGCGCTGGGAGAACATCCAGGAGCTGTACACTGTAGCCAGAGATTACAACGAGCTGAGCCCGGCGGAGGCATTGGCCGCTTTTTTGGAAAAGGCAAGTCTATACTCAGATACTGACGAATTGAATGAAAAGGTTGAGGCCACCACCTTAATCACCTTACATCAAGCCAAGGGGTTGGAATTTCCCGTAGTTTTCATCGTCGGCATGGAAGAGGGCCTGCTGCCACACCGAAGGTCGCTGGAAGACCCTGATGAGCTGGAGGAAGAGCGACGCCTGTGCTATGTAGGTGTAACCAGGGCACAGCAGCGGGTCTATCTGCTGCACGCCTACCGCCGAAGCCTGTTCGGCAACAGCTCGGCAACTCAACGCTCCCGCTTCCTCGGAGACATACCACCGCAGTTCGTAACCCGCAAGGGCCTGGGGGAGGAAGAAGAAAAGGAAGAAGAGTTCACACCTGTAACCGCTCTTTATTCCAGGGCGGCACCAAAACCACTCAACACCTTGAGATTGGAAATAGGCGACCATGTCCAACACAAGATATTTGGTGACGGCGTGGTCATAAACTGCTCCCCGAACAAAGACGACCAGGAGATAACCGTGGCCTTCGACGGGGCCGGGGTAAAGAGACTGCTCCTAAGCCTGGCACCCCTGGAAAAAGTTGAGAAAAATTGAGATTTTATGTCTTCAAACCAATTGACAATATACACGAAACCGTGTAAGATGTAAATAAGTGAAATGCCCGCAACAAAAGAAGTCGTAGAACGTTTTAACTGGTTAAAGAATCAACACGTTGCAGTTGCCATCTGGTGCGAGGACGATGTGCTAGAACTGGCTAAGGAAGAAAACATTAAGTGTAGCCGCAAACGCGCGCGGGAGATTATTGATGAGATAGACCGCAAACAAGATGCCGAAACTGGGATTTCGTGGACTACAATCAGGCTCTATCTAGATGACCATGAAAGGGGCACAAAACATAGATAACAATGAGACTGTAAATAATAGGAGTGGTATAGATTACCACCCCATGTATTTATTCGAGCCACAAATAACTAATGAATTCTCCGAAGAGAATTCTATAATATTACATTCGGGTGATTCTTATGAGTTCCTAAAGACTATTCCGTCTGGGAAAGCCATGCTAATAATAACATCACCACCGTATAACACCGGCAAAGAATATGAAACGCGTAGAAGTATTACCGAATATCTTAGACAGCAGGAACCAGTAGCCGATGAACTTATCAGAATATTAAATGATAGGGGAAGTCTTTGTTGGCAAGTTGGTAATTATATTGAGGGCTCTGAGGTCTTCCCTCTCGATATATTTTACTACGACATGTTCAAAAAGAGGAGGCTTAAGCTCAGAAACCGAATAATATGGCATTTTGGCCACGGTTTACACGCGTCAAAGAGATTCTCAGGAAGATATGAGACACTTCTTTGGTTTACAAAAACGGATGACTATGTTTTCAACCTGGATTCCATCAGAGTACCAGCTAAATATCCTGGAAAACTACATTTCAAAGGGCCCAATAAAGGAAAACCTTCGGGAAACCCACTTGGGAAAAATCCTTCCGATATCTGGGAATTCCTCGCCCAAGAATGGGATGAGGCACTATGGGATATACCGAACGTTAAATCGAATCATCCAGAAAAAACTATACATCCTTGCCAGTTTCCGATAGAACTGGTAGAGCGATGCGTCTTAGCACTGACAAACGAAAATGACTGGGTCTTAGACCCGTATTGCGGTGTAGGTTCAGCATTGATAGCAGGACTTAAACATGACAGAAGAGCCGTTGGTTGTGACAAAGAAAATAAATATATCGAGGTTGCGAGATCGAGGTTGCTCGATTACTTTGCGGGAAAATTAAAAATACGGCCATGCGGTAAACCTGTGCATGTTGCCACCGGGAGGGAGAAAGTATCACAGATTCCATATGAATGGAAGAAACATTTCACAGGAGAATCAATCTAATGATAATTGCTGGTGAATATTCCTTCAATGGCGGCAAAGAGCTAATTAACAACAAATATAGACCCTTATTAAAGGAGATAGTAGAAATCATTGCGGGAATTGACGCAAATAAACATAAGACGAAAATAAGCAAGGAAAAAACTATGCGGGATAAAGTACTCTTTAATCCCCGATCATTGAATGACGAATTTAAGTCAGCATTTTATAAGAGAAATTGGAAGAGTATAAAGGTTAAATGTGAATATCCAACGAAATATTACACTAAAAATTACCAACCTAAAGGTCTAAGACCCGGTGCCTTCCGTGAAATGGATTTCTTAAAAAAGAGATTAGGGGTTGAGGTGCAATTCGGCAAATATGCTTTTATGGTTTATAACGTTTGCGCGAAAATGACGATTTTTAATAAATTAGGTCATATCGAAGCCGGAATTGAGATCGTACCAATAAAACAATTTGCAGATGAGATGTCCACAGGGGTATCCTACTTCGAACAATTCGTATGGGATCTCGAAGAAAGAGGAGTTTCTAATATTGATATCCCTGTTTTGATATTCGGTGTAGATGCTGATTAGACTTATCAGAAAAAACACATCTCATCGAAAAAGACAAAAAGTAAAATTTCTCCCAGGTCCTAATTATCTCTTTCTTTGTTTCCCCTTCGCCAAGCGTGTAAAATAAACCAGTATGCCCATCATAATTCTGGCCAGTGAAGTTGTTTCTAAGATTGCCGCCGGCGAGGTGGTGGACAGGCCGGCTTCGGTGGTAAAGGAGCTGGTGGAAAACTCACTGGATGCCGGCGCCACGCAGATATCAGTGGAGACGCAGGGCGGCGGTGTAAGCCTTATCAGGGTCACCGACAACGGCAGCGGCATACCGACAAACGACGTGGAACTCGCCTTTCATCGCTACGCCACCAGCAAGATTGACGCACTAACCGACCTGGAGAAAATCTCCACTTTAGGCTTCCGTGGCGAAGCTTTGCCCAGCATAGCCGCTGTGGCCGAGGTGGAAGTTTCGACCAAATCCGACGGCGATGCTGCCGGCACCTATCTTTACCTCAAGAACGGCTCAGTAGTAAAGCGCGAGAAACGCAGCCGACCTCAGGGCACCACCGTCACCATGCATCACCTTTTCCGTAACTTCCCGGCACGACTGAAATTCCTGAAGTCAGCAACCACCGAAAATGGCCATATCGCCAACATCTTGAGCCAGTATGCCATGGCTTTCCCTGAGGTAAAATTCAATCTTCTGCTAGACGGACGTCTAACCTTGCGCACCCCGGGCAACGGTAGTCTCAGAGATGTTGTTGCCGAAGTCTACGGCCTTGAAATAGCCAAGCAAATGTTGGAGGTTTGCGAAGCAGACCAAGCTCCCAGCGTTACTGGTCTGGTAAGCCCACCTTCCCTGTCCCGCTCCAGCCGCGGCTATCTCAGCTTCTTCGTCAACCGTCGCTGGGTGCGCAGCAGCCTGCTGTCCCGAGCTTCCGAAGACGCCTATCATAGTTTGCTTATGACCGGCAAGCATCCTATCGTGGTCTTAAATATCTACCTGCCGCCGCAAGAGCTAGACATCAACGTCCACCCCACGAAAACAGAGGTGAAATTCCGCAACAGCCAGACAGTCTATACAGCGATACAGAAATCGCTGGGAAAGGTTCTGGTAAAAACACCACCGCCTAAAATCAAGGCCGGCGTACCGGCATTTACTCCGCCACCAAGCCTATGGGAGCCGAAAGAAACCGTAAAGCCTTCCTTGCCCATTCTCAGAGTCTTGGGACAGTTAGCCAGCAACTACATCATGGCTGAAGGACCCGAAGGGCTTTACCTTATCGACCAGCATGCCGCCCACGAGCGCGTCCTGTTCGAGAAAATACTGGCTCAACGCTCACAGCAGAAGATAGAGATTCAAGGACTGCTTGAGCCGGTGAACATAGAACTAAGCCCCAAGCAAGAGGAGGCTTTAAAAACGAAAAGGGAACTGCTCCACGAGTTCGGCTTCAGCCTCGAGTCCTTTGGCGCCAGGAGCTACCTGCTAAAAGCTGTGCCAGCAATAATGAAGCAAGGAGACCTGGCCGAAGCGGTGAGGACACTATTGGACTCTTTGACCACCGAAGAAGAGCCATCGAAGCGCGAGGAAAAGATAGCTCAATCTGTAGCCTGTCACAGCGCCGTCAGAGCCGGACAATCGCTTACCGCCGAGGAGATGAGAGAGCTGATAAAACAACTGGAACAGACCACCCAACCCCGAACTTGCCCCCACGGCAGGCCTACCACGATTCATTTAAGCTCACGTCAGTTGGAAAGAGAGTTCGGCAGAACCACCTAGTTACATCCCTTCTAATTGCGTTCACATAAGCCATTCTCTGCCGGCACGCTCATTAAGATTACACAATGACAGGTCCTCCGAGCCCTTGGCCTTCTTGATTTCAGGAATAGACCTGACGCAATTTTTGTTGCACGAATCACACAGGACTATGTCGCTATATCTGCCTTCCTGAGCCTTTTTCACCCAATAAGGGTCGGTGATGAGCTGTCGCCCCAACGCCACAAGGTCAGCTTTATTTTGGGAGATAATATCTCCGGCTAGCTGTGGAGAGTTGATTCGCCCCACAGCAATTACCGGGACATTTACCGCCTGCTTTATCGCCTCAGCCTGGGAAATATAAGTGCCCATGGGCTGCTTTTTTGAAGGCATAATCTGTCTGAGAAACCGACCGTAAGAAACATCGATGACATCGATTCCGGCTTTTTCCAGAGCCTGAGCCAACTTTATGCTATGCTCCAGAGTTATGCCACCCACTACACCCTCTTCAGAAGACAGCCTCCAGAACAAAGGATAATCTTCACCCACAGCCTTCCTGACTGCCTTTACGCACTCAAGGGCGAAGGTCATCCTCTTCTCCACGCTGCCGCCATATTTATCGCTCCGCTGGTTATCCAGCGGCGAGAAGAACCTATGCAGCAGGTAGGCATGGGCACCGTGAATATTTACAAAATCCAGCCCGGCTCCTTTAGCGTTTGCAGCAGCAGCAGCAAACTTGCCAGCTATTACCTTAATCTCCGCCGCCTTCAGTTCCCTGGCATCACCCGTGGGCGAAGGGGCAATCAATTCTCCCTGCATGCCGCTGAGCCCGGCAGGAAAATGAAAGCCGTGCCATAACTGAATGCCCACCCTGGCACCGGCATTGTGAATATCTGCCGCAAGAGAAGATAGACCCTGCAAGAATGAAGCTAAAGCTCCACTTTTGCCCCAGGCTTCGTCAGAGGCTAAAATATCCACCGCTGTAGCCGGCAAGGTGATGGCACCTGCACCTCCCCTGGCACGCTCGAGATAAAAAGCCCTTGCCCTTTGGCTACGGAATCCCAAGCCCAGCTGCAGCGGCGCCATTATTATCCGGTTCCTGATTTGCAAGCCTTTGATGGTAATCGGCGTAAATAATGCATCTAAATTCTGCCTTGTCATTTCTTATCAACCTCACCTTTTTTCGTGATAACTTATAAACCGGTCGAGAGCTATGGCTGCGCCGTGTACTGAGAAATAAACAGGGATTCGCGCCTGTTGACATCTTTCCTGGCAGGCAATTGCAGTTTCCCAGCTTCCAATATTAGTAAGCTGGTCAATGACCACCACCATCGGTTTGCCTGTCTCACTGTATACTTTAATAGCATTATCCAGTAGCACAAAAGCAAACTCCCTTGGTAGATAAGGAAACGGCGGATGGATGCCCAAATGCAAATGAAAGGCGAGGACATCTATACCGCTATCATCAACCAGCATTTTCATAACGGGATAGGTTCCTATTGTATTAAAGAATT
>Ga0214474_1000488_pt1 | contig 19667 bp, 18 predicted proteins | sample RVTome_2_FD_187335 | JGI IMG/M metagenome (GOLD analysis project Ga0214474, IMG submission 187335) | Soil microbial communities from uranium-contaminated site in the Upper Colorado River Basin, Wyoming, United States - RVT95D214 HiSeq ...
TCCGGGCGCGCTCCTGATTGAGCCGATCCAGGGCGAGGGAGGCATTGTGGTGCCCCCTGCTGGATACCTCAAGGAAGTCAGGCGGATCTGCGACTCCCACGGACTGCTCATGATCGCGGATGAGATCCAGACCGGCTTCTGCAGGACCGGCAAGATGTTCGCGGTGGAGCACGAGGGCGTCACACCGGACATCATGACAGTCTCGAAGTCGATGGGCAGCGGCCTTCCGATCTCCGGCATTGTCTTCCGGAAGGAGCTCGACACGTGGGGTCCGGGGGCGCACGTCGGCACATTTAGAGGCAACGCCCTCTCGTGTGCTGCGGGAGTCGCCGGAATCGAATTCATGGAGAAACATGACCTCTCCGCGAGGGCCAAGTCACTCGGCCAAAAAGCCCTGAAGACCGCGGGAGAGCTTCGGTCGAAACATGCGGCGATCGGAGATGTGCGGGGCAGAGGCCTCTACGTAGGAATCGAGTTCATCAAGAAGGACGAAGAGAAGACTCCGAATCCAGAGTTTCTATCCGCGCTTCAGAAGGAATGTTTCTCCAAGGGACTCATCCTTTGGAAGGGAGGCAGATCAGCCAACGTGGCCCGGGTGATGCCAGCCCTCGTCATAACCGATGAATTGCTGGGCGAAGGTATGTCTATTCTCGGAAAATGCCTCGACAAGATGCATGGGAAATAGGCCCTCCCCCGTGCTCAAGTCCACGCACTGCCTTGATGAAGTTGTTCCTAAAAGGATATCTATCATTTCAACTATGCGCAACCAACTGCGAGATATATCGCACGAACTTCGAGGTATTGCTATGCCGACGAAAAAAGCTTCAATCAAGACCGCCGAGGTCCCGGGGCCGAAGTCGGTCGAATTGGGAAAGCTGAGGGACGAGTACATATCGAAGTCGATGGGCATCAGCGCCCCCGTCTACATCGAGAAGGCCGAGGGCTCGCTTCTCACTGATGTCGACGGGAACGTGTTCATCGATATGGGCAGCGGGATTGGCGTAACGAACGTGGGGCACCGGCCGAAGGAGGTAGTCGCCGCGGTGAAGAAGCAGGCGGACAAGTTCTTCCACCTGTGCTACCAGGTCACGCCGTACGAGAGCTACGTCAGAATGGCCGAGAAACTGGCCAAGATCGCCCCGCACGCAGGCCTGCACAAGTCCGTGCTGTACAATTCCGGTGCCGAGGCGGTCGAGAACTCCGTCAAGATCTCCAGGCACTACACCAAGAAGCCAGCAGCGTTCTCTTTCGTACACGCCTTCCACGGGAGAACCATGATGGCGATGGCTCTCACGTCCAAGGAGATGCCCTACAAGGCGGGCTTTGGACCGTTGCCTGAGACCTACAAGGTCGAGTTCGCATACTGCTACAGGTGTCCTCTGAAGATGACCTATCCGTCCTGTGGGGTCGCCTGCGCCGACAAGATAGACGAGATATGGTCCACTCCGCAGTTCCAGGGGAAGGTAGCATGCCTCATCGGAGAGCCGATCGAGGGCGAGGGAGGATTCATCGTCCCCCCGAAGGAGTTCTACGCGAAGATCACGAAGATCTGCAAGAAGCACGGTGCGGTGTACATCGACGACGAGATCCAGACTGGAGCGGGGAGGACCGGCAAGATGTGGTGCGTCGAGCACTGGGCGGGAGTCGAGCCCGATATCCTGGTGAGCGGAAAAGGCATAGGCGGCGGATTCCCGGTCTCAGCCAACACCGGCCGCGCTCACATAATGGACGCTCCCCAGATCGGCGGTCTGGGCGGGACCTTCGGCGGGAACCCAGTGGCCTGCGCCGCGGCTTTGGCGCAGTTCCCTGTGATAGAGAAGGCCATGCAGAACGTTCCGAAGATCAACTCTTACATAACCAAGCGTCTGAACGAGCTGAAGCAGAAACACCCGATCATCGGGGATGTCCGCGGGATGGGCGCGATGATGGCCATCGAGCTCGTGAGTGACCTGAATGCGAAGACGCCTGCTGCGAACGTGACGAAGGCAACGAAGGTGGCGGCCATGAAGAAAGGATTGATACTCCTCACGTGTGGCACATACGACAACGTAATCAGGCTGCATCCATCGATGATTATGCCGATGGACATTCTCGAGCAGGCCATGGGCATATTGGAGGCAAGCCTGGAGGAAGGGGTCAAGGCGAAGTAGGTGGACCGACACCGTGCGCGCCACCAAACTCTCTAGCAAAACCCTTTGACATTTGGTTTCTCGTCCATGGTCTCCGACTGTGCATGTATCCGGACATGAACTGAGAGGTCTGGTTAATCCCCAATCATTGGGGTTTTGGTACCGAGATAGAGACTTCCCTTCTCCCTTCAATCAGACTCGTTTTAGGTCTTCCACGGACATACCCCCAGTCGAGACCATGAAGATTAGGTGCCTGTGGGCGAGCCTCGGAAATCCACTGATGCTCGACTACCACGACAAGGAATGGGGGGTGCCAGTCCACGACGACCGGAAGATGTTCGAGTTCCTCGTACTAGAAGGAGCTCAGGCGGGGCTGAGCTGGAGCACAATATTGAACAAGAGGGAGAACTACAGGCGGGCGTTCGCCAGCTTCGATCCCCAGAAGGTCGCTGCGTTTGACGGGAGAACGGTGAGGAAGTTGCTGGCGAATCCAGGGATAGTGCGCAATCGCCGCAAGGTCGAATCCGCGGTCTCCAACGCCAGTGCTTTCCTCGAGGTTCAGAGCGAGTTTGGAAGCTTCGACTCTTACATCTGGTCCTTCGTTGACGGAGAACCGATCCAGAACAGGTGGAAGAGCCTGTCACAGATACCCGTTACCTCACCTGAGGCCAGGAAGATGAGCGCCGACCTCGCAAAGAGAGGCTTCAGATTCGTCGGGCCGACCATATGCTATTCGCACATGCAGGCAGTTGGCATGGTCAACGATCATCTTGTCGACTGCTTCCGGTATTCTGAGATACGGTGAGAACGCAAACTGAAGTGCAATTCGGCAAAACCCGGTGATCGCGGTGTGCAGGGACTCGGATGCACATGGTGTCCTTCGGCCATCAGGGCGGAACATTTAAGTACACTTTCATTATGTCAAGTTAAATTGAGAAGTCATACGGTTCCGTTCCAAGCCAGCATGGAATCGCATGAGCTCTGATAGAACAAGGAGGCATTCGAATGAGTTCCCAGAAGACAAGTGCGTCTGCAAGGATGATTTGGATTGTCGTGGTGGCGGTTGTTGTGGCAGCGGCGTCTTTCGCCACGGGATTCTATGTCGGATCGATCACACAGGATGACCAGACCGGGTTTGTTGTCGTCGATGACTATGGAAGAACAGTCCAGTTGAACACAATACCGGAGAGGATCGTCTCGGTTGCGCCCACGCCGACAGAGATACTGTTCGCGATTGGTGCCGGATCCCAGGTGGTTGGCGTGGACGATTACAGCGACTACCCGTCAGAGGCGGCGAGCTTGCCAAAGGTGGGCGCATTCCCCTTGAACAAAGAGGCGGTGCTCGCACTGGACCCTGACCTGATTGTCTCGAGCGACCTTGTGCCGTTGGCGCAGCTAGAACAGCTGAGCGATGAGGGTATTCCATATGTGATATTCGCGGACAGGACCATCGAGGGGGTATTCAAGACGGTCAAACTAGCTGGAATTGTCACTGGGCACGTGGAAGAGGCCGACCAGCTCGTCTCGGATCTCGAGGATCGCGTTGAAGCCGTAACGAACCAGACTCTCGCTGCAGGGGTTGACAAGCCGAAGGTTTATGTCGAATATTATCCGATGTGGACCTACGGGCCCGGCTCCTTTGGTGACGACCTCATTGCGCTTGCTGGCGGAGTCAACATCGCAGCGAACGCAAGTTCCGAGTATCCAGAAGTGACCAACGAGTTCGTGATTGCGCAGAACCCAGATGTCATAGTCTACACGACGGGTCCTATGTCAACGACGACCGCTGAGGCCATCGCATCGAGAACTGGCTGGAGCTCCATGACTGCAGTGTCCGAAGATGCCATCTACTCAGTAGATGACAACCTTCTGAGCAGGTATGGGCCGAGGATCGTGGAAGGTCTTGAGGCGCTGGCTGAGATACTGCACCCCGAGCTGTTTCCCTGATGCCTGACGAAGGTGGTCTTGCTGCGGGATGACCAGCTCGCGGAAGAGGGGATGGACGAGTTCAGGCGAATGAGAAGGACCCGACTCCTGTTCGTCTCCGTTCTTCCCTTCCTGCTCGTTGCCACGGTATTCGTCTCGATATTCATTGGCACCATTGGCCCAATAGGACCTGGCGAGCCCGAGCTCATATCTTTCGAAGACGCGATAGATGCGATCATTCATAAGAAAGGTGACTGGTCATTTGACTTGCACGCGATTTTCTGGAGTGTCAGGATTCCGCGGGCCATAACAGGCGCATTGGTGGGAGCGTCTCTCGCATGCGCGGGCGTGGCCATGCAGGCGGTCTTCAGGAACCCGATGGCCGATCCCTATATTGTGGGCGTCTCGTCCGGGGCATCCGTGGGCGCGGTGTTCGCCATCCTGGTGGGTTTCACTGGCACTCTGGCGATCGGGGAGTACGTCACACCCATCATGGCTTTCGTCACGGCTATGTTGACCGTGTCGGCGGTCTATGCCCTCGGTATGGTGCGGGGCAGGATATACGTCAATACGCTCCTCCTGTCCGGAGTTGCCGTCGCGGCTTTCCTGGGGGCCCTGGTGTCATTCATGATATACCTCGCCGGCCCCGGGGAAGCCTTCCACAGGATCATTTTCTGGCTCCTCGGCAGCCTCGCGCTCTCGGATTGGACGTCTGTGGTGGTGATGGGAATTGCCTTTGCAGTCGGAGCTGCGCTCATCCTTGCATTCAGCCACGATCTCAATGCGTTGCTCCTGGGCGAAGAGACCGCTCACAACCTTGGAACCGACCCGGAGATGTTGAAGACTCTGATGCTGGTGACATCCGCAATAGTGACGGCTGCGGCCGTTGCTTTCACGGGGGTCATAGGCTTCGTTGGCCTCATCATACCGCATATGGCCAGACTGGTCGTCGGGGCCGATCATCGCATACTGGTTCCTGCATCCATCCTGACGGGTGCCATCTTCGTGGTATGGGCGGATTCGCTCGCACGCTCTGTGATCCCCGGGAGCGAGCTTCCATTGGGCATCATCACGGCATTGTTTGGCGGGCCTTTCTTCCTGTATCTGCTGAGGAGGAACAGAACGGGGGTCATCCAATGACATTCGTCTCTATCAGGAACCTATCGTTTTCGTTCGATCAGAAGCCTGTCCTGAGAGACCTTACCTTCGATATTGAGGAGGGCGAGTTCTTCGGACTCATGGGACCTAACGGCTCCGGGAAGACAACTCTCCTCAGATGCCTGGTGAACTTCCTATCGGCTCAGGAAGGGAGCGTGGAGGTGGATGGCAGACTACTGAGCTCGATGTCCATCGTGGACATCGCCAAGACCTTTGCCGTTGTCCCGCAGAGTTCCGCGACGGACTTCCCGTTCTCCGCCTACGACATCGTCATGATGGGACGGATGCCACACATGGCCGGATGGTTCTCGGGAACAGGGAAGGCTGACGAGAGCGTGGTCAGGGAATCCATGGAGCGCACTGGCACGTGGCAATACGCAACCAGGCCCTTTTCCGAGCTGAGCGGGGGTATGAGACAGAGGGTGATCGTGGCGAGGGCCATCGCGCAGCAGCCGAAAGCCCTTCTGCTGGACGAGCCGACTGCATATCTCGACATAAGCGGTCAAATAGAGATCATGGATCTTGTCAAGCACCTGAATCGGGAGCACGGCATAAGCGTGATCGCAGTCATGCACGACATCAACCTGGCCTCCAGGTACTGCGACCGGATATCCCTGCTCAACGAAGGCGTCTTGGAGGTCATAGGCAAGCCGAGCGAGGTCCTGACCCCAGAAGTGATAGCCGGGGTCTACGGGATCGAGGTATCCGTTAGGAAGGACCCGCTCACACAGGCGGTCTATGTCCTGCCGCGATCGCCCATGGCACCGATGCCGAGGCATGGGACGAGAGCGCATGTTCTCTGCGGCGGAGGCACCGGCGGGCCGATTGTCAAGGCCCTCCACGAGCACGGGTTCAGCGTCACGGTGGGTGTGGTCAATGTTCTGGACTCCGATTTCGAGAGCGCGAAAGACATGCATGTCCCGGTCGTGACAGAGGCTCCGTTCGCACCCATCAGCCACGAGAAGCACGCGGAGAACCTGAAGATGATCCAGGGAGCTTCGATGGTCGTGGTCTCGCCGTTCCCTGTGGGTCCAGGCAACCTGAGCAACCTCGAGGCCGCGAGGACGGCCCTGAAGCAAGGAAAGCGCGTGTTTGTGATCCGACCAGAACAGGGCGTGAGCATAGACTTCGTGGGAGGGAAGGCGGACGAGGCAATCAAGGACCTTATAGGTTCAGGCGCAGTCTCGATTCAATCAGTGGAGGAGATTCTGTCGGAAGCGTCCAGGAGGGCGGGATGATTGGGCGGCGAACAAGCTATCAGGGATTTGAGGAAGAACACTGAGATGCTCATTCTCGTGAAGCTCCTGAGGACCCCTTCGGTCAGGATGAAGGATGTAGCTGCTGAGCTGGGCATCACGGTCCAGGCGGTCAGTCAATACATATCATCAATGAAGCGGAAAGGATTGCTCAGTGTTCGAACGGGGCGACCCGCCCCTACGAGGGTCGGGGTTCAGTCGGTGCAGGAGCATTTCACTTCCATGAAGTCGGAGATCGACGGGATACTCAGGAAGATCAGCGTCATAGACACGTGCGAGGCAATCGCAGGAAAGCGCATAGAGAAGGGCCAGGCAGTGGGCCTTGTCATGGAAGATGGCATGCTGCTTGCCTACCCAAATCGGAAATCATCGTCCCGGGGAGTCGCGGCCGAGTCAGCAGATGTCGGAGATGACGTGCTGGTCGGCAGCTTGGAAGGGATAGTGGACCTTGAGCTCGGCAAGCTGCTGGTGATCGAGACGCCATCTGAGCTCGAGGGCGGCTCGAAGAACGCAAACCCTGTCAGATTGAGGCAGGTCTTGGACTCCTTCTCCCCAGGATTGCTTGTGGCGGGAGACGTCGTCGGGGCAGCGACCTTGATGAAGGCCAGCGGGGAGATGTTCACAATACACGCGCCCATCGAGTCGGCGATGAGCGCTCTGAGCAAAGGAGTGGATGTCGCCTTCTCAGGGACGAGCGACTCCGTTGTCAGGATGCTGGACACCGTCTCCGAACTGAGGAAGCAGACAGGGTACGAGGTCAAGTGGCGATCTGTGAAGGCCTAGTTCCGGCTCTATTTGGAGCCAAGTCTAAATGCAATGAACCGAATGCTTCCGTAGGTGATAGGGTGGAGGTATCCGAGGCAATACGCAAGAGGCGTGCAAGAAGGGCGATTGACACCAGGCCTGTCGAGGACGACAAGGTCGAGGCACTTGTCGAGGCGGTCAGACTCTCCGCCTCATGCTTCAATAACCAGCCTTGGCGCATTGTCTTGTGCAAGGGTCACGAGTCTCTCGAAGCGATCAAGGGGGCACTCTCCAAGGGCAATCAGTGGGCCACCAGGGCTCCGTTGATATTGGTGGTGGCAGCGAAGGATCCCGACGACTGCAAGCTGAGCGACCGAAGAGACTACTACTTGTTCTCGGTTGGCCTCTCTATTGGCCAGCTGGAGCTGAGGGCGACCGAGCTAGGCCTCATAGCTCACCCGATCGCGGGCTACGATCCTCTCAAGGCCAAGGAGATACTTGGCATACCGCCTGAGTACGTCATAATCACGCTCGTGATCGTGGCATATCCGAGCGACGACCAATCCCTATTGGCCGACAAGCAGAAGGAGGCCGAGGCCACAAGGCCCGAGAGAAAGCCCGTGGGAGAGAATTTCTTCCTCGACAGGTGGAACAACCCTTATCAATGATGCCCTGGCGAGTCCAGGGATGTACTTTCTGGTCTCCCTGAAAAGCTATATGTGCCCCCTGCCCCTCCGGAGTCAGGTTCGCGGAGGCGATCCTCGTGATTAGGCTCTATGCTGCCGAAGGGGGCGAGCTGAAACCAGTTGATTCAGGGAAGCTCAAGGAGGCGCTCTGGATAGACGCCGTCGCCCCTTCCCCAGAAGAGGTCGATGTGCTCCACAAGGAGTTCTCGATAGACCTGCAGGACGTGGCCGACTGTCTCGACCCCAATGAGAAGTCCAGGGTCGAGATCGAGGAGACCTATGACCTACTTGTCTTGAGAAGCGTGCTGCAGGAGGAGAGGAACGGCAAGGGTCGTGCGGCCGGCATAGAGATCATGCCCATCGGGATTTTCGTCACGAAGAAGAAGATCGTGACCGTCAGGATAGGGTCCACCTTCGCACATCAGGAACTCACCTCAGACATGAAGAAGAAGCCACGCATGGAGACCAAAGAAGACCTGTTCCTGTTACTTGTGAGGAAGGTCAACCGGGATATCGACCGCCGGGTTCGACCCATGGAGCGGACCATCGCAGCCATCCAGCAGCGTATCCTCGGCGCGAAGGGCTTCGAGGTAGCACCGGAGGCCTTCGGCCTCAGCAACAGTCTGATTCTAGTGAACACGGCCCTGCTATCGAACCTCAACGCCATGTCCATGCTCCCCAAGGCCAAGCAGCTGCGTCTGACCAAAGACCAGCTCGACGTGTCAGAGGACCTCGAGAACGACGCTTCGCAGATGTACGAGATGACCACGATTTATCGTGAGATAATGGCCAATATTCTCAGTGCCTACGAATCCTCCATCGCGAACAGTCTCTCGACCGTCATGAAGACGCTCACAACCATCAGCTTGATTCTCATCTTGCCCATGCTGATCGCCAGCCTGTTCAGCATGAATGTGGGGCTTCCGTTGGGGGAGTCTGATTTCGCTTTCTGGGGCGTGGTCGGATTGTCAGCTATTGCGGTCGCCGCCCTGTGGCTTATGTTCAGGATAAAGGGCATCCTCTGATGATCAGACGACCTTGTTGCCATCCTCGTATAGGTGGATGCAGGCTGCTGGGCATTCCTCGGCTGCCTGCTTTCCACAGCCAGGATCATCCAGCTCCAGGTAATCGTTATCCCCATCCCTGTGGCCTCCCTTGAGGGTTGACAGGCCGTCATAGGCCATCTCAAAAAGGCCTTCGCAAGTGCTTGTGCAGAGCTCGCACCCGGTGCATTCTCCTCTGACTATCTCTAGCTTGCACTTGGGCATGACTTTTCTCCTTCGTGGAACTGCGATTTTCGGTTAAGGCGGTGGGAGCCATATCTTGTTTCCCTGCCTGATAAGGGAGGTCCGAAAGTACTAAGGCACGGCCGGATCCTCCTTTGAGTCCGGCTGTGAGAATGCCCGATGTGAGGACTTGGGAGAGCAAGAAGCTTGGAGTGGTCATAGAGATCGATTATGACAAATGCGTTGGCGCTGGCGAATGCGCCTATGTGTGCCCTGCCAGCGTCTATGAAGTGGTCGATGGCAAGAGCACTTGCCCCAACATAGATGACTGCGTTCAGTGCTGTGCGTGTCAGTCTGTGTGTCCGACCAAGGCGATCAAGCACAGCTCGTGCAGGTGATTTCACAGAGGCAGCCTTCTCTAGTGCTCTGTTGACCTCGTCCCGTACTCATTTTTATCAATGTATTCGCCATACACCTATCCCATGCTATTCTCTCCGAAGTTCATCAACAGGGTCAGGAAGGAGTTCCCTGCGGTTGAGAAGGATCCAACTGGCAGGAGGCGAGCATTCCTGGACAATGGTGCCGGCACGCTCGTGACCCGCAGGAGCGCCGAGAAGGAAGCTGAGGCGAGGATTGACTGGAGCGCGAACGTTGGCAATGTTTTTCCCGAGTCGAAGGGCGCTGAGAATGTCATCCTGGAAGGGAGGAGGGCAGTATCCGACCTTCTCCGCAGCGAGGGACCCGAGACGATAATCTCTGGCGAATCCTGCACGAGCCTTCTCTTCAGCCTGAGCTACGCCCTGAGCAGGGTCTTGACCGGGGAAGAGAACATCGTCCTGACCGGCTACGAGCACTACGCCAACATCAACCCATGGGTCGAACTTGGCGGGATGCAGATGGTCAAGGAGATTCGGCTTGCTCAGTTCGACCTCGAATCAGGTCTTCTGGATATGGAGGACCTCAAGAGGCTCATCGACAAGAAGACCAAGGTTGTCAGTGTGACTGCGGCCTCGAACGTGCTCGGCACAAGGACCGATCTCAAGGAAGCAGCTAAGGTGGCCCACGACGCCGGAGCGCTGTTCGTTGTAGACGGCGTCCATCATGTCTCCCATGGGTCTGTTGATGTGCAGAAGCTCGACTGCGACGCGTATGTGTTCTCTGGCTACAAGCTGTTCTCGAGGCACGGAAGCTTCATGCACATGAAGCCCGAGCTGATGGAGAAGCTTCACCCCTACAAGGTGGACCCGTCGCCCAGGCACGGCCCCGAGAAATGGGAATGGGGCACGAGGGACCAGGCTATGTTCGCCGCCATCGCGGGCTCCGTGGACTATCTAGCTTGGCTTGGCGAGCCTGTTGCAAAGGAACCCCCGCGACCAGGTCCCCAGAGGAGTGCCACTATCAGAAAGGCGATGCACGAGATAGAGACGTATGAAAAGGACCTGTCGAGGATCATCCTTGACGGTTATGGCAATCTCCTCGGGCTGAGGTACATACCGGGGTTGACGCTCTATGGGCCGAGGGATGTGGTTTCGAAAACCGGAAGAGACCCGACCTTCGCATTCAAGCTGGATGGGTGGGACGACCACGACCTGGCAAGAGTGCTCTGGGACAAGTACTCAATAGCAGTGGGCGCAGAGGACTACTACTCCAGGGTGCCCGCGCTCTACAAAGCAAAGACGATGCTGCGCGCGACACTGGTCCACTACAACACGAAGCAGGAAGTCCTGGCTCTTCTCAAAGCCTTGGAGGCAATCGCTTCGAAGAGAAAGTGAGAGCAGACAGGCGCGTCAGTCCTCGGTCTGCTCCACCTCTTCGTAGTATGGCATCCTCTCCCCGAGCCTATCACGAGCCTTCCAGAGCGGGCCTTTCGGCTCCTCTATCATCATGAGCTTCAGTATCCAGAGGCGCCTGTCCATCGACTCTCGCTCCTGCTTGTCGAGCTGGAAATGCTCATAGAACTCGGGGATTCGGTCGAGGTTCCTGAGCACCGTGTGATAGAGCCCCCACTCGTGGGCGCAAAGCTCCGCTACGTATCTCGAGTTGATCACTCCCTCCCTGTCATCCATCCCGATCTTGTGATCCCTGAATATCGAGAACAGGTCGTGGAAATCCTTCATGTTCATCCTGACAACCTGGGCCTTCGTTAGGAACAAGTCAGTCAGCGATATCGTGTAGGGGTCTATCTCAAGGCGGTCGCGGAAATCCAGCGTCTGGTCCATCCGGAACTTGTCCAGGAAGACCTCCGCATGGCGATTATTGTCATGGTCCTCGAACTTGAGTCTCTGGCCACCGTGTAGCACATTGAACTGCTTGTCTGTCATGTACCCAAGAGACTCGAACAGGCTCTGAATCTCAGCTGACTGTGAACTCAGCCCGACCAGGTCTATGTCTGAGTAGGGGCGTTCGCAGAAAGTCAGGCTCGTGCACTGCATCCTGACCGCAAGTCCTCCCATGAGGCGGAGGAGAACGCCCCTCTCCCTCGCATGATCGACCAGGCGTTTCGCCTCTTCGGGCATGTCCTTGAGCGGCGCTGTCACGTGAGTATCTCCTGCCATCGTTCATCCATCACGATCGCCATTGCCTGGGTCGTGCATGGTCCTGAAGCCTCGCATGTGTATTTCGCGAGTCAGCTGCTGAACCTCCAGCCCGGACATATTTCTTTCGCAAGAACGGTGGATGTAGGTGAAGACGTGCATCTATCTTATCGCGTGGCGCAGGGATCGTCTCAACCAGCTCGCTAGAGTGTTGCCACGAGATCTCGAATGTCTGACTCTAGAGTCCTTCCTAGCACGTCTATCTTGGGCCCAGATGGGCAAAAGAAGGAACGAGCCTGCGATTTGCGCAGGCTCCAATACGAAGCCCATCGATTTCTTATCGTACTTCGAGTGGCTGGAAACCAGAGTCAGGATCGTTTCCAAATGCGTCCAGTCTTCCCCTGACCTTCCATTCGTGTCTGACCGCCCCATGGTATGTCGGCTGGCCCATCGGGACTTGGATGGTTGCTTCGAAAGTCTTGGACTCCCCAGGCTGCAGCACCATCGCAGGGCCAATGGGAATGGACTGGTTGACGGTATTGTTCTGAATGTTCACCGTATTCTGGCATTGACCACACTTCAACTGCCCGTTCTCCTCCGCATGTATATCCACGAAGACTCCGGCGGTCTTCACCTCTTTTCCCATGGAGACTACCGTGACTTTGACCGCCAGCGAGTCCCCTGCCCTAAGTGGTTGATGCGGATATTCGATGCTCACTTTCGCGGCGCCGCCCGTCATGGCGGATCCGATAGATTTCATCTTGTCTAGGAATCCCGTAGAATCACCCGAGCATCTAATCTGCTACCCTGTATTATAAATGGATAGGTGCATCGCTCTCAATGCTAATGGCTCACGAGTCAGTGCTCGGGGGAATAGACCGGACGACATTCTGGAATTCGAATGGAAGCCAGTGGACCGGGCGAGCATTGAGCTCGTCTGAGCCAGACATTCATGTCTTCGATTCAATCAAAAGGGAATTGCGCCAAGGTGTCTGCAAACCTCTTACTTTTCCAATCTGTTTCGTTCACCATGATTGCAGAGAGTCGTGTGCACACTTGGAGGTCTCGCTAGTTTGCAGTCAGCGGGGAACTTGACTCCTGCTGCCAGTCCAGTTGTTGCTGTGCGTCTTCCGAAGCGGATGTCATCTTAGAAGAGCGCAAGAAGAGTGCGAATGGGTGAATAAGATTCAAATACCTGCAAGCAAATTTGACTGCCATGCCCAGTCTACAGCAAACGCTCTCACATCTGGTACTGGGGCAGAAAGGTGGAGAGAACAGAATCCTGATAATAGAGTTGCTGAGGCAACGTCCGTACAACACAAATCAGTTGGCGGTATGCTTGCGACTGAATTATCGAACGGTCAAGCACCACATAGACGTCCTCCGTGAGAACGGCTTGCTGACCCCGTCGACTTCTGCGGGTTACGGCGAAGTCTATTTCTTATCACCTGAGTTGCAGCAGAATTATGATCTCTTAAGAGATATCGCCAGCAAACTCAAGAGCCAAGCGTCCCCCCGTGGATTCATTCAAGACTTCATCGAACAGACGCACGACGCAGTGATGATAATTGACGAAGAAGAACAGGTCGTGTTCTGGAATAGGAGTGCTGAGAGAATGCTTGGATACTCTGACAATGAGATCCTTGGGAAGAAAATACCGATTTTCAATGATCCTGAAACCCTCAAGCTGGCTATCAAAGATGTAGCTGAAAAGAAGGAGGCAAGGGTGCAAGAGATAATTGGAAAAGATAAGTTGGGAAATCCGATCGATCTTGAAATCAGTATCGATGGTATATCTGACGATGAGGGGAGCATACTCGCATATTCTATTCTGGCGAGAGATATTGGATCAAGGAAACGGAGCGAGGAACGGCTGAGATACTTGCATGTACTCCTTACTGCCATAAATGACGTAAATCAGTTGATAAATAGAGTGTCAGACGCTGACATCCTCATGCAGAAGGCGGCTGACCGGATCAATGATACGCAGCTGTTCACCGACGTTTCCATTGGTCTGCGACGCGATTCGGACAGCAACAGTATCGTCCTTGTCGGGCATTTCGGAGTGCATGGAACAGAATCTTGGAGAATAACACCTGAAGGGAGTGGGGAAGGACCCAATTGCGTGAAATCAGCTGCAAAATCAATGAAGACAGCCATCGTCAATGGAACCGGAGAAGAATGTGTGGGATGTAATCGCAATTGCGATCATGAAGGGTACTCGAGCGTGATAATCCCGATGGAATATCGAGGCAGCCTCATAGGAATTCTCAGCGTTTGTTTCTCTCCTGGCCATGGGATTTATAGGGAGGAAATCAGTCTGCTTGAGGAAGTTGCGAAGGATCTCACGCTAGCTAGGGTTAGGATGCTCACGGAGGATCTATTGGCTGAGAGCGAAGATCGATTTTCGTCGGCTCTTTTCGCTGCAAGGAGCGGCGCCTGGGATTGGAATATCAAAACAGGTGAGCTGGCCTGGTCTGACGGTTTGGAGCGAATCTTCGGTTTTGGCCAGGGTGAGATCAAACTCACCCACGATATACTTCTCGATCGCGTTCACATCGAAGACCGCCACAGAGTCGCCGATTCAATAGATGCATGTTTGAAGGGCATGAAGGAATTTGACATCGAATATCGCATAGCATGGCCAGATGGTTCAATTCATTGGATACGCGAAGCCGGAGACATCTTGCTGGACCAGAACAAAGAACCCGCCCGCATGCTGACGGTCGTAAGCGATGTTACAAAAAGGAAAGCGCTAGAGAGCGAACTGCGTGAAGCTCTCGACAAGGCGCAAGCGCGTCAGATAGGATCCGCAAACTGCTGACTAGATTTGTATCTAATCCTGCATTGAATTGTCAATGATGTTGAAATAGCGGCATAACGACCAGTGCATATCTCGAAGTAGGCAAAACAATCAGGAGAGTGTGAAATTGGCACTAGTCGAGGAAAACGGTATGGTCGGAAGTCGCTCGGTTGCCTATCATGGAAGGTCGGCATCCATCGTTGGATCAAGGCTTGGGAAGAGAGCAGATCGTGGTCGATATTGGTCTGTGGCCCTGATTTCAATGATGATCGCTCCGATGATTCTTGTTCTGGGCTTCAGTGCGACAGCTCCAGCAGCGGCATTTCCTAGTCCGCCGATAGTAGACCTTGGAACAGCTGAGAATTTTGTGATTCTGGCAAAAACGGCAATCTCAACCACGGGAACCACCTCGATTGTTGGAGATCTTGGGATTAGTCCAGCTGCTGCAAGTTACATGACTGGATTTGGAGAGACAATGGATGCCTCGAATCAGTTCTCGACATCAGCTCTAGTGACTGGACGTCTTTATGCATCCAACTACGATCCTCCAACTCCAACTACAATGACTACAGCTGTGAGCGACATGGAGCTCGCGTACACCGACGCAGCTGGACGGACAACGCCTGATGCCATTGATCTGGGCGCCGGAGATATTACTTCGATGACACTCGATCCTGGTCTTTACAAGTGGGGTACTAGTGTCTCAATAGCTGCTGCTGGTGTCACTATCTCGGGCAGCGCAAGCAGTGTCTGGATCTTCCAGATGACTGGAGATCTACTCGTGGCCGACGCAGCCATTGTTACTCTAAGCGGCGGCGCACTGGCTTCCAACATCTTCTGGCAGGTCGCAGGCCAAGCTACCTTGGGAACGACGTCTCAAATGAAGGGAATCATATTGAGTCAAACGGCGATTGTGATGAATAACGGTGCAACGCTGGAGGGCAGGGCGTTGGCGCAGACAGCGGTTACAATGGACGCTAACACGGTCGTTGAACCGGGATTTGTGATACCTGAGTTCTCGCAAGTTCTGATACCCCTAGTCGCAATGATGTTTGTCGTGGCGATAGTAAGCAGAGTCAGGAATCAGAGGAAGTAAGTCCTCTGATCCTCAACCTTTTCCTTTTTCGTATTTTCGTATCTTCTTCTAAGATTGCTGGATTGACTCTTTCTCTGAGTGATGGGGGCGAGTATCCCGATAAGTCTCCACCGCCAACTGCCAATTGAATTTGCATCAAATCCTGCAGCAAATTGTCAACGATGTTGAAATAACGGTATAATGCCTGCTGGCGTATCCGGAGACGAGACTATGGAAGCAAGTAAGTCGAAGCCGATAATGAAAGGAACGGTGCTGGTTGCTGTAGCTATTGTGATCGCCCTCGTAGCGGTAGGAATAGGGGGGTACATATGGTACAAATCAGACGGAATCGGAGGCGGATCAGGAGATGGGCCAGCGAAGGTAAACCTTCGATCGGCTGGCGATTTTGTGATTCTGGCAAAAACGGGAATCTCAACCACGGGAACCAGCTCGATTGTTGGGGATGTTGGGATTAGTCCAGCCGCTGCATCTTTCATAACTGGATTTGGATTGACAATGGATGCCTCGAATGAGTATTCGACATCATCTCTAGTTACTGGACGTGTGTATGCAGCCGACTACGCTCCTCCAACTCCAACTGAAATGACTACAGCTGTGAGCGACATGGAGACCGCGTACACCGACGCAGCTGGACGGACAAACCCTGATGAAACTGAACTGGGCGCCGGAGATATTACTTCGATGACACTCGCTCCTGGTCTGTACAAGTGGGGCACTGGCGTCCTGATATCTGCGGCTGGTGTCACTCTTTCGGGTGGTGCAAACGATGTGTGGATCTTCCAGATAGCGCAGGACCTGGACGTGGCCGACGGCGCCCATGTCACTTTGAGTGGCGGCGCAAAGGCTTCCAACATATTCTGGCAGGTCGCAGGCCAGGCTACCATTGGAACGACGGCTGTCATGAAGGGGATAATATTGGGCCAAACGACGATTGTGCTGAATACAGGTGCAACGCTGGACGGCAGGGCGTTGGCGCAGTCAGCGGTTACATTGGACGCTGGTACCATCAGGGAGTAGGAGTTGTGTGAAGTGCCAATAACCGTTCAATGGTCTCACATTGGGTTGGGCTCAGTAGTCGCATTCTTGGTTGGCTGGTTCATATTTGGCCTTCTTGGTGCGATAATACTAGCCATCATAGTCCTGTTGCTAATGGGAGTCATAAAGGTCAGTTAGAATCGCAGGGAAATAGGAGGTGACATGAAATGGCAAAGAAGAGCAGAGGCGGAAGAATGACAGCAGCAAAGAGTCGCGCGGCGAAATCCGCTGGTGGACGCGGCCCTGTAAAGGGACGTAAGACCGGCAAGAAGATCATGAAGACCTGAGAGGTGATGGAAACATGGACGAAACGCTTGTAGAAACCTTAATCTTCTTCCTCATCGGGCTGATCGTCTCGACCATCGTCATCTACGTGGTCACGAAGCTGTTTGGGGAGAAAGAAGGGATAGGGACGGCCGTGCTGGCCGCCCTAGTTGGGGCTGTCATCTACGCCCTGGCATACTACTTCCTGGGCAATGGGCTCTTGGCGGCATTGGTAGCCGGGTTCGTTTGGCTGCTGGCCCTCGGGAGTCTCTACAGCATGGGCTGGTGGAAGGCGCTCGGAGTAGCGATCGTCGTGTGGGTCGTCGCCTTCTTAGTGGGCTTCATACTACCTACGGTCGTGGGTCCTCTGTGAGGTAAGATGGTATTGAACTCCGACGAAAACCTTTTCTTCCTCTTTCCTTCTACATGGGTTCTTGGGAGCGAGTGTGGACCGGGCGAGAGCTGAACTCGGCCGAGCCAGACCTTCAAGTGTTCGGTTCAATCAGATTGAAATTGCACCAGACGTCCACAAACTCCTTTTTTTCATTTCGCACTGCAATTCGCCAGGATCGAAGGGAGCCGTGTGTGAACCGAGAAGTCTGACTGTTTGTCAATTAGAGGATTGTTGCACCGAGCTAGACTCATTCTTTGCCTCCAATGGACGAAGCCTTGGTCAGACTCGCGACGGGCAGCAGGGAAGTGAGTTCGCAAGGGAAGCCTTATTACCTCGTTCTAGTCATGAGGACAGCGGGTGGTAAAATGTCGAACCCTAAGAACAGTGGCAGCAATCTCCCGGCCACGCGCGCGTGGCTGGCCTTTAGCGTAGTGGTGAGCCTTGTGCTTGGTGTCGTCCTGGGCTATCTTCTCAGCCCCGAGGATGACACCTCCGAAATCGAACAGCGTGTTGGCGACCTTGAGCAGGAACTCGCGAGCATGCAAAACAAGACCGATCTGATAGAAAGCTCGATCACCGGTGGGGAGCCGCTCGAGCAGCTGGCGTGCGGTATGTATCTCCTGCTCCCCGACATTCCTGGTGGTTCCGAGGAAGTAGATCACAAGGACTGGATCTTGATCATGTCGTACTCCTACGAGGGTGCCAAGGAATCGGACGTTGCCGCGCCTGAGTATGGTGCCTTCTCAATAACGAAGTACGTGGACAAATCGTCCCCGAAGCTGGCAGAGGCGATGAACACTGGGGAGCTATTCCGTGAGGTGAGACTCGAGATAGTCTCCAGCAACGGGACCAACATGACCTATCTGTTGGGTGATGCCAAGATTACGGGCGTGCATGTGCACTCGGCAATGGACGGAGTGAGCATGACCCATATGGAGGACGTGAGTTTCACCTACCAGAAGATCGGGTGGGAATACACTTCCCCCGCCACAAGTGACACCGCGTCTGAGAGCGTCTCGAGCGGCTGGGATATCGTCGAGAGCAGGCCAGTCTGACGAGTCGGATCATCTGCCATGGACGTGAAGGTTCTGGACTTGCCCTGCCTCGTATCCTTTGTGGGAGCCGTGTGCATACTCGGAGGTCTAATCGTTCTTCGAACAGTGTGCTATTGCACCGAGCTAGACTAATCCTACATGTCCCGAGTCAATATATCGAGGAACGAGGACCTGTCCAGAATTGAACTCGCATTGTTCATAATCACTATTTGTGGCAATCAATACGAGTCGAAAAACAAAGTCAGTGGACCGGGCGAGATTTGAACTCGCGACCTCCCGCATGCCAAGCGGGCGATCTGCCGCTGATCTACCGGCCCATGGAGGCTGCGTTGTATAGGGTAGGCATAGTTAAACATTGCTTATGATGCCGATTGATTTCACGTGAACCAGTCGAGCTTCTTCTGGTACCTGACCTTCTCGCCTGGCACTTGCACTGGATACTCCTCTGTGAGGCACCCGAGGCACAGGTCCCCCGCGGGCAGGCCGATGGACTCGACGAGTCCTTCCACGGAGATGTATCCGAGACTGTCTGCAGTCAGCATCTTGCCGATCTCTTCGATCGTCCGCCCCGTTGCAGCGAACTGGTCCCTCGTCTTCATGTCAATGCCAAAATAGCAGGGGGCTCTGATCGGCGGGGAGCCTATTCTCACATGCACTTCCTTCGCTCCGGAGTTCCTGACCAGCTGCACAATCTGGCGCATGGTCGTGCCTCGCACGATCGAGTCATCGACCAGGACGATCCTCTTGTCCTTTATGACGCTCTTCAATGGGTTGAGCTTGAGCATGACGCTCGTGGTCCTCTCGGTCTGCTCCGGCATGATGAAAGTCCGCTCGACGTACCTGTTCTTCATCAGCCCTTCGGAGTAGGGGATGCCAGACGTCTCGGAGTAACCGATCCCGTGTGACCTCCCTGAGTCCGGAATCGGTACTATGACATCAGCGTCCACGGGCTGTTCCTTGGCAAGCCTTTGGCCAATCCTCCTGCGCGCTTCGTAAACCAGTTTTCCCTCGATGGTCGAGTCCGCGCGGGCGATGTAGACCCACTCGAACATGCAATGTGCCCTTCCCTTGGAAAGCCCCGTCCTGATGGACTTGATCTCTCCGGGCAGGAGCTCCACGATCTCTCCCGGCTCGACGTCCCTGATGAACTCCCCGCCCAGAGTGTCGAAGACGACGCTCTCGGACGCGGCTGCATAGCCGACCTTGGTCCTCCCCACGCACAGCGGTCTTATGCCGTACGGGTCCCTGATCGCAAAGACACGGTTGTCGATCATTATTGTCATGGAGTACGAGCCCTGCAACATCGTCATGAGGTTCTTCAGGGATTTGACGGGGTCTCCGGTGCCCGCAATATCATTGGC
>Ga0214474_1000489_pt1 | contig 19666 bp, 24 predicted proteins | sample RVTome_2_FD_187335 | JGI IMG/M metagenome (GOLD analysis project Ga0214474, IMG submission 187335) | Soil microbial communities from uranium-contaminated site in the Upper Colorado River Basin, Wyoming, United States - RVT95D214 HiSeq ...
AGGGATAATGGCAGTCAGCCACCGTGAATTGCTTTTCCTTGCTGTGTTGCTCACCGGGATATTCCCAGGGCGGATCTGCATGGATAATCCTGAATTTTTTATCCGTGGTAAGTATGTCAATAAATCTGTCGCCGTTTATTTTTTTCTTGGTTTCGCTTTTTACTTCCGCGATAAAATCCGCGCGCTCTTTTTCCTTGACTGCCTTGAGTATCGCTGTCCGCGTCGGGATGTCCTGCTCTTCCCGGGCCTCAGCTTTCACTTGCTCCACAATTGCCTTGTTCGCCGCAAGCGTCTCCATGCGCTTTCCTTGTGATTCAGAGAAGCCCAATCTTTCTATCACCGTTTGCTTGGATAAAATAGGTTCACCGGTGGACCCTTTTTTCGGTCTTCCTCTTCCATCTTCCTTTATCCCCGCGAAGTATTCGCCCAGGCGCACCTCGGCGTCAAGCTGCTCTTCCTGCATGTCGCGTGCTTGCGCTTGCAGGCCGTCCCACTGATCTTTCGGCATCTTTTTGCGCTGCACCGCCGCCAACCCGGCCATTATTCCTTTGAGACGAGCCGAATTGTAAATTACAAATTCGGCAAGCTCTTCAATTTTTTCAGGCAAATTAGAATTTCGTTTTTCAAGCTGCATGGATCATCCTTTCAAAATAAAAAAGCCTCGGAGCGCAAGTTGACGACGTGCGGCAAAGACAAGCTTTGCAAATCCCCGAGGCTGATAAAAATTATTTCCGGCTTTCCGCACGTCGTCATGTCCATATATTAGCGCAAGATTTTGCCTTTGTCAACCAGAAAAAAGAAAAATTATGGCCCGGAAACACAGGCGCAAAACCAAGCCCAAAACTAAATTCTATGTAGATTAATGTAGGAAATCAGGTTTTATTGTAAACCTATTTAGAATCTTCTATTAATACCCGCGTATGGATATATATATAGTTTTCAACTTTTGCTGTTTTCCTACATTAATCTACATGGGCATATTTTTTGGTTTTTTGGCATAACCAGCTCCTGCCATTGGACTTTTTTTGACATTCACGGCCTATTTACAGGATGTGAGTTTTAAGGTAAAATGGGGTAAAGATGAGTGCTAAACGATATTTTAAATCTGAAAAAGTTGAAGCCTTTGTCACCGAATATATCAACAACGGTTTTAAAGCAGAAGCAGCGGCACGGTTTGCTGGTTATAAAGGCGTGGCTGCTTCCGTTCGTGCTTCAGAACTTCTTGCTGATCCTGGCGTCAAGGATCTTATACAAAAACGGCTTCGTGCGATTTTTTCTAACACCGACGAGCTCACAATGCAGTGGGTCCGCGAGGTCAAGCGCCTGGCTTTCTCGGATCTGCGCGATGCGGTCGAGTACGGTCCTGACGGCGTGGTGATAAAAAAAGATGATGAACTTTCGCAGGACACCGCGGCTGCGATTGAAGAGGTGTCTGAAACGCAGACGCTTCATGGTGGCAGCAAGAAAATAAAGCTGCACAGTAAAACAAAAGCGCTTGAACTGCTCGGGAAGTATCTTGCGATCCTGACCGAGAACCCGCCGCAGCCGTCGCTCGAAGAAACAAAAAGCATTGAGCAGACGCGGGAGCGCATCGCCTTTCTTTTGGCAAAACGTGAAGGTAAAAAATGAACTGCCCGGCGTTGACGTTTGAGGAAGAGGTTGAACTGTGCGGTCTCCTCGAACAAGAAGAGCGTGAGCGCGTCGCGCCAAAGCTTGAAATATTCAGGAAGCATAAAAGAATAAAAGTAGCGTATGGCGGGCGTGGCGCCGGGGCGAAGTCATGGGGCTTTGCGTCGCTCATCGTACAGCTGGCGCATCGCCAGAAAATCCGTGTGCTTTGCACAAGGGAAATTCAGCAGTCACTTGATGAGTCTGTCTTCGCGCTTATCAGGGCAACAGTGGAACGGCTCGGGTATCATGGCTGGACGTTTACGCAGAACACAATTAAAAGTCCTTGCGGCTCGAGGTTTTCTTTCCATGGCTTGAAGGATCTGCGGGCGGCAAACCAGATCAAGGGCTTTGAGAACGTGGATATTTGTTGGGTTGAGGAAGCGGCGACCGTTTCTTCCGAGTCTTGGAACGTGTTGATCCCGACGATCAGGAAGCCGGGGTCAGAGATATGGATCAGCTTCAACCAGGAGACCGATTCAGATCCTGTGGTCGAGCGCTTTGTGTCGCATCCACGCGATGACGCAACCGTGATTTGGCTGGAACCCGGCGCAACGGACAATCCTTGGTGGACCGACGAGCTGCAAAAAGAAATGGAAGAGGAATACAAGCGCGATCCCGATTCTGCGCTGCATATCTGGGGCGGGCAGCCGCGTAAACAGGGACAATATTCCGTGATGTCGCGCGCGTCCGTGCGCGGGGCGATGGACCGCAACATCCAAGCCGAGGGTGCCGTTGAGATAGGCGTCGACGTGGCCCGGTATGGCGTGGATAAGACCATCATGTACAAGCGCAAGGGCCTCAAGATAATCGACTTCAAAAGCTTTGTTGGCCAGGATACGCAGCGCACGGCGCTTGAGGCATGGGAGTTGTCAGGGCGCGACAGATATGTTAAGATAAAGGTCGACGATACCGGGGTGGGTGGCGGCGTTACTGATGCGCTTCGGTCCTGGGGTGCGAATGTGCAGGCCGTCAATTTTGGCGGTGCCCCGACAGAGAAGGATAAGTTTACGTCTGCCGCAGATGAGATGTGGTTTAATTTTCCGGTAAACGAGGCCGACATTCCGGACGATCACGAACTGATGGCGGAACTTTCAGGGCGTCAATATAAATACGATAATAAGGGTCGACGGAAAATCGAAGCCAAGGAAGATTTTAAGAAACGACTGGGCCGGTCACCTGACAAAGCAGATGCACTGCTGTTGTGTTTTTACGTGAGCATGGCCGGCGAAGAGCACTATTTTCCAAAGGGGCTGTGATGACAAATACCGACCTTATAAAGCAGCAGATTGATTATCAAACACGGGCCTTACAGGCGACGAAGCCGATAGCCGTGTTTAAGCGTGCGCATATCCGGCGCAACATCAGGGCGCTGGAAGAGGCGCAGCGCGACGTGTTGTCCACATACGTCGCCTCGCTTAACACTGGCAGCACGTACATTGACAAAAACAACTATGCTACTTTTCAGCGCCAGGTTACGGGCGCTTACGACATGTACGAGGGACGCAGCTCCTATGGTGCTGAGCTTCTTGCTGGCTTGGTAGACATGCGCGTGGCGTTTATCTGCGGCGAGGGCGTGAGCATCACGAGCAAGAACACGGCGACACAAAAATTTATCGATGACCTTATCGCCATGAACGATTTGAACGGCGAGCGTCTAATGCGGTTCGTCACGACCGGGGAGCTTGAAGGCAAGTCGCTGCTTGAGCTTAAAAAGGCGAGCAAGAAAACAGGCATCGCCAACGAGACAAAAGATTTTATCAAGATCATTGAAAACATGTGGGTCAGGAATAAATATCACGTAAAGCGTGATGACAAAGATGAGCTTGAGGCGATCACATATAAAGGCGGCGATAATAAAGAGGTAAAGGTGCCGCTGGAGCAAGCGGTTTATGTGGAGCTGGGCCGCCGCAACTGGAACAACCCGGACGAGACGCCTTCACGCGTGCATAAAATCTTGACGCAGATCGAAAACTTTTCACGCGCGGCTTTTGACCTGCGTAAGAACACGCATTTATTCGGCAAAGCGATGCCGTACTGGAAAACAGCGGTTGGTGATATTACCGGAGCGACGGCGATCAATAACGCCGTGGCAAAGGGTGACTTTCAGATAGGTAAAGGGTATGCCGGCCCGGCGGACTTTGGGCTTGTCGAGCCCTCGGGTGGCTCTGGCAACGCGATTATTCAGGACGTTACGCTTGCGCTGAAATGTATCAGCACAATGACTGGCATCCCCGTGCATTGGCTAGCGTGGCCCGAGCTTATGTCAAACAGGGCGACTGCTGACAATCTCATGGAGGTGGTGGTTGGCGCGACAAAAAAGGACCGGCTGATCTGGGAGGCGGCGATCAAGGAGCTTGTCATCAAGGCTATGACCATGGCTGCCGAGACAAAGATGTTGGAAAACGCCGCGCTTAATTTTGATGATATTACCGTGCGCCTGCCTATTGTGAGCATCGCGCTGATGAAGCAGATTGTTGAAATCTGGTTGCCGTTGCTGCAGGAAGGCGTGGTATCAGAGCACGACATCATCAACGAGTTGCCGGGCAGCATTACTTGGGAAAGTATTCAGAAGTATAAGAAGATTGAACGCGACGCCAAAGCAAAGGAAAGCCCGATGCAGAACGAGGTCATGGCCGCGGCGCTCGCCGAGATGCAGAAACAAAAAGCAGCGGAAGGCGAGGTTGTGGTACCTGGACAAAAAGAGGAGGCTGGCGATGAAGATACCGATGAGGACTGAGCAGTCAAAGTCAGGTCTCGTGCAGCTTTGCGCCGAGCTTGGCAAGCGATTTAACATCAAAGATTGTGCGCTCGTTGAGATAGGCAGCTTTGCCGGCGACAGCGCCGTGATCTTTGCCAAGTTTTTCAAGACGGTCTTCTGTGTTGATAACTGGGAAGGCGAGATCAAGGGCATGAAACTTGAGGACGCCTTTGCCGAGTTTAAGGCGCGCATTGAGCCATGCGGAAACGTCATGTATACGCGCATGACCTCGAAGTGCGCCTCAGAGATTGTGCACCGTATCTTTGACGGTGTGTATATCGACGCTGACCATACCTATGAGTCAGTCAAGCAAGATATTGCGTTATGGCGTGGCAAGGTCCGGCTGTTTGTGGCTGGACACGACTACCATGCCAAGAAGTTCCCGGGCGTGGTGCGCGCGGTAAATGAGGCGTTCGGTAAGCCTGATTATGTGGCACCTGATACCTCATGGTTCAAGATAAAATAGCAGGCGTTGCCTGTTTACAGGATACCCGAAAAGGGGTATAAATATTTAAGGAGCATTTTATGGCATTTGTAAGCATGAGCGATGTTACGCCGAAACGTGAACCGATCTCAAAGAAAAGCACGGACAAGTTCATCGCCAAGTTCAAGGTGAAGCTTGGCCGTGATGCCGTCGCTGCCAAGGAAGACGCCGATGACATCGAGCCAAAGCTTCCAGAGGAGGTGAAAGAATAGTGCCGATGCGCGTAACCCTTTCAGTTCAGGCCCTCGCCTCATTTACGCAGGAAGAAATTCTTGCGATGGTGCCGGCGGCCAAGCTTGAAGAGATACGCAAGACCGACGAGCACCCTTTTTTCCAGGCGTATTGCATCGCGCACGAGGGCGTGTCAACGCCGACGATCCTGGGCGACACGGCAAAGCCGATCACATGGTTCAGGAAAGCTGTGCAGTCGATTAAAAAGGTGCTGCTTGCCGGTGTCAAGTTTTTTTCAGGGCACAACAGCGACAGCTCGACCGAGGGTCGCGAGGCGCTTGGCGAGGTTGTGGCAGACCTGCAGCGTGAGGTCGAGGGCAACCTTAACCATATCGTGGTGGGGTATTTCCCTGACAAAGCACGCGTTGCGGATATGGATATTTGCAGCCAGGAGGCGGAATGGGATCTTATCCCGACGCCGCAGGGCTTTATTGCTGACACGTTGTCGAAGCTGACGGGCATCGCCTTGTCAAGCTCAAGGGACAGCACGCCCGCGTTCGCGGGTGCCAGGCGTCTTGGCATGGTCCAGGCGCTTGAATCAAATGCCGGTGTACCGGCCAAGGAGACAAGAAACATGCCGACTGATTTGACAACCGTACCTTTTGCAGAGCTTGAAACCGAGATGAAGCGCCGGAACGTGTGGCCCTCTCAGCTCTGGTCACATGATGAGATGATCAAGAAGGATCGCGAGTACAAGGCCGCGGTTGACAAGATCGTGGCAGACGCGACCGCTGAACTGACAAAGAAACTCACCGAAAGTGAGGCTAAAATAAAAACCTTGTCCACCGAAACCGTGACACTGAAGCGCAGCACCGAGCTGGTGACTGCCAAGCAGCGGCTGGAAACAATTGCCAAGGAGCAGAAGCTCACTGACAAACAGGCCGCCTTCGTGCTCGCGCGTTTTGAAAAGGGCAAAGACACGTTGACTGATGTGTCTGACGAAAAGCTGAAAGAGTTCGCCAGCTCCATGGTCGACATATACAAGGATGCCGGGGGCGAGACACAGGGAACACCTGCTGCCGGAACCAAGGCAAAAGAAGAACAGAAAAAGAACGTTGATCCCAAGGACATGACCAAAGCGGAAAATAATCCACTGTTGGTCGATGACTTGGAGGAGTAAACAAAATGGCATTTGAACCGAAAGATAACGTCATCTATGACGAGCTTTGGGATGTCGTGCCTGCTGCTGCCGTCGTAAAAGGCGAGGCTGCGGTGGTGCAGGACGTTTTCGGCTTTTATCTTGTCGATGCTGCGATAGGCGAAGAGGTATCATTTATATACCGCATGCGTCAGGTCGAGGCAGACAAGCGCGTCGGCACCGGCGAAGACATCGTCGCGGGTGATGAGCTTTTCTACATCCCTGCTGAGGATGTAGTCACGCCGACCGCCGGGACGACTCCCGGAACAAACAGCTACTTTTGCGGCTGGGCAAAGAAAGACGCCAGCGCCGCAGACACCAAAGTTCTTATGAACTTTGACGGCACCCGTTACGACGAAACCATATAGGAGGGGTCAGACATGAGAAATCAGTATTTTTGCAAAAACGATGACCTTTTCCTTGACATGCTCGGTCGCACCGTGGACGGAACACAGACGCCAGAAGACGTGATGCAGGTGAAAGCCGCATTACAGGCATTTGTGGCGCTCCCGGTCAGGGAAAAGAAAAAGATCCAGGCCATGAAACAGAAGATCCAGGGCTTTGCCGTTTCTTCTGACTTCGAGAACCTGGTGACATCAGCTTTCAACGTGACCATCGCCGAGGATAACTTTGACATGGGCTATGAGGCGTCGTTCCAGGACGTGCCGCGTGACGCTGACAAAGATTTCTGGGAGATCGGTGACATAGAGAACGGCGTGACTTTCCGCAAGGTGCCTGAAGGCGACCGCATCCAGGTTGACAAGATCAGCGGCACACAGCAGCTTGTCTACGTTGATTACTACGGTGGGGCGCTCGGATTTACTGACAAGGCGATTCGCTTCCGCAAGCTTGCGCAGATGTACATGGCCGCGCGTGCGTTCCGTAACAAGTTTTACGCGAACAAGGCCGACAACCATTATGCGCTTCTTGCTGTTGCCGCTGCTTTGAACGTAATTGCATGGCAGGGCGCAGGCGGCACGCAGATTCAGCGCGACATTCAGACCATCAACGAGGCTGCTTTTCAGCTCGGCGACCTGAATAAAGATAAGGGATACGGCGACACAGCATCGGCTGGATTGATCCTTTATGCAAACCCGGCGGACCGCGCTCGCATCGAGGCGGCATTTGTCGTGACCTCGCAGTACTTGGCCGTTGCTGCCGGCAACATCGGCGCTGGTGCCGCTGCTGTGCAGATCACCAACCAGCCGATACGGCGCATCTATACCTTCAACACGCAGATTGTGGCGCAGGCGCCTATCCTTGTTCTCCCTGGTAACAAGATCCAGAGGAACGAGGCCTTGGCACCGACTACTTTTGTGGCGCAGGATGATGTGCTTACGTTGAACCGTGTGCAGTCGGTATGGAGTATTTACGGCGCAACCGTAGCCGATACCGACCAGGTTTGTCAGATTACGCTCGGATAAGTTTCAAGTTTAAGCCCCGGAATCCGGGGCTTTTAAAAATAGGCTGGCAAGGCAACTTGTAAAAATCAGCCTATTTTTAAAAGAGGAGACACCATGGCGACCGTGATTGTGGGGACAAATAGCTGGGTAACGATAGTCGAAGCTGACCTGTACCTTGACGCCAAGTATGGCGCCGGAGCATGGGCCTCGCTTTCTGATGTTGATAAAGCGGCGCTCCTGATTTCCGCTTGCCGGTGGATTCGTAACCAGTCTATTTTTTCCATTGCCTTGTCGAGCACATCGCAGATTGTCAAGGATGCGCAGTGCGAGGCGGCCTGGTATTTATATAAATACGGCGAGGCACACTGGAAACGGACGGCTTTGTATGCTTCAGGTGTGCGTGACTTTCAGGTATCGAAATGGTCTGAGACGCTTGAGGAACCGACATTCCCCGGGAACATCGCGGCCATGCTTTCAGATTCCATTACAGGCGCGGGCAACGAGTTTCCGACGGTGACAAGAACGCTGCAAGGATAGGAGGCGTCGATGGACGCAAGGAAGACCGCGGCGAACTTAGGCACAAGGCTTGAGCCGCTGCAAGCGAGGCTTGACAAGCTCGTGCAAAATATCGCCATATCCACGGAAACATCAAGCACCTACTGGACGCAGGCCAGGCGCGACATCACAAAAATATATGAAGAGATGCGCAAGGTCACGGCGTCTTTTGTCGGCACCAAGCTGCCACAGCAGTATGACGAGGCGCTGCGCCAGGCAATAACCGATATCAAGGCGACGGGGTTTGCACCGAAGACCGTACACTATAACCAGTTTGCCAATTCCAACGCTTCAAAACAATCGCTTTCCGCGCTTCTCGAGGAAACGACGATGCACCTGGCCAACGGGTTTTTGACCGGCGAGGCGACGATGCAGCGCCTGGCAAGATTGACGCAACAGGTCAACGTATCAGAGCGTCAGGTCAACAAGAAGATAGAGGAAGGGTATCTTGAGGGCGGCTCTCCGCAGTCGGCAGCAAAGAAGCTACGGGAAGAATTGCTCAAGAAAGCCGTCGATGGAAAATACGTGCAGGTGGTCGATAAGAACGGTGACACCGAGATGTGGGACGCCAAGGCATACGCCGAGATGGTGACCAGGACAAAGCTCATGGAGGCGACGACGCAGGCAACAATGAACGCCGTGGTTGAAGCAGGCGGCGACCTTGTGGCGATCTCGGCACACAATACCAAGTGCGAGATTTGCATGGAGTTTGAGGGCAAGGTTTATTCGCTGTCAGGTGCGTCGAAAGATTTTCCGATAGCAGACGAGCTCCCGCCTTTTCATCCAAACTGCCAGCATTCGACACTGCCAACATTTGAGGAAGGTCTTAAGACTGACGGCACCTATGACGATTACGTGGCGTTTTCAAACGGCGAGACAGAAGAGCATCCTACCCGCCGAAGTCATATCCCGGTATCACAAAGAAAAGAGGAAGAATAACATGGAATGGATGATTGCATTTTTTTCTGTGGTAGGTACTATAGCAAATATTAAACAAAAATGGTGGGGGTTTGCTATCTGGATGGTTACTAATGGTGCATGGGTTATTATTGATATTTTGACCGGAGCATATGCACAAGCCGCAATGTTTTCTATTTATTTTGGCCTTGCAGTTTGGGGTATGATTTCATGGATTAGGAATAAAAAAAAGAAAAGACGAATAAAAAAGAATTCATGCAGGTATCGCTACTTCATCCCGAACATTAAGGCCCGTTGATGGCGAGAATTGACCTGCAAGATGTTGCACGACAAGCAGAGCGAAAGCGCATGAATAAAGATAATACCTGGGATTTCCTTGTCCGGCTTGGCATGATAAAAGGCAACACGCTTTATCATCGCAACTATGATGGCATCAAGGACGCCTGGAAAGACGAGCCATGTTACATCGTGGGCGGCGGGCCGAGCCTGAAGCCGGTGCTTGACAAGCTTGGTTTCGGGTTTCTTGATGGCAAGCATACCATCGGAATTAATCACGTTATTGAGGATTACGACGGATTTGAATGGTTCTTTTTTCTTGACAAAAGGTTTATAGAAAAAACAACTTACGATCTTGATAAATATCATGGGCTTATTTTCGCCCAATGTACAACCGGAATGCCTCCAGCTTTAAACGTAAAAATATATCATTGCAGGAATGATAGGCCATCAAGCCGCATGGAAGACGGGCTTTACAACGCTAACTTTTCGGGGATTGCCGCGCTGAATCTTGCCATCATCTCGGGTGCAAACCCAATATATCTTCTTGGCTATGGCAATGGCGTGGGCGCGACGCATCAGAGCTATCATTACAAGCGCGACTATACAGGAGAAAATAAGCTTGACAAGAACTTCAAAAAATACTGCAACGTCCAGGCACAGTTTTCCAGGTTCAGGGAATGGCAAGACCGGATCATCCACGTGACCGACGGCAACGATGTTGTCGAGATTACAAGGAAAATAAAAACAACACAGTTCTGCAACAAAGTTGCTGGTGTTGAAAAAATATCGGTATTCCACAATACCAGGCCAGACGAAGCCAAGATTGTGCACCTTAGCTTCTCAAAAGACAAGGCCAGGCATAACGATATTACCCGGTATGTCATGGATGAGTGCATAGGCAAACATGAGCTGCACGACATCAATGCCGGGCCGCCTCCGGTCGCTGATCTTTACATCGGCGAGCATTTCCTGTCAACATCGAAGGCCGTCAACGCTTTTGACAAAAAAAACAGGTGCATTGATATTGTGCACACAGCCGGTTGCATCCCAGAGCGCGGGTTCTCGCGCGTGGTGGCGTTGACCGAGGCTTGGAAGCGACACCTCGGAAAACACCTTGTAAAGGCCACTGACATGATTTATGGCGGCATAGATTTATTGCCATATCAAGGTGTTTTACCAACCGACGCGCCGGTGTTTGGCCGGATGACCAGGTGGAGCCCGGGCAAGATACATCCCGACTGGAACCGAGTGACCACGGAAATTCTTACGGCTGTACCAGAGGCAAGATGCTTGATGTATACCGAGATGATGAACGCCTCAAGGCCGATGCTCAAGCATGCCAAGGTAACATATTCAAGCGATTGCAAGATTGATATGTTCAAGGGTGATTTTTTAAAAAACATGTCGGTTTACGTGCATGCAAATGGCAGCTTCAAGGAGACGCTTTCCTTTGCAGTCATCGAGGCGATGGCGACGGGGCTTCCTGTAGTTTATCTTAAGGAAGGCACGGGAGTCCTTGAAGAGGTGACCGACGGTGCTGGGATACCCTGCAACACAATCAATGATGTACGCGACATGGTGGTGACGCTTTTAAAAGATAAGGCGATGCGAGAATATTATGGCAAGCTTGCCAAGGAACAAGCGCAGCGATTTGACAAGAACGTCATGGTGAAGAAATTCAACGAGGTAATAAAACAATGCCTGAAAAAATAGCGGTCATTACGTTGATGCGGAAAGGTTCAAAGCGATTTCCTGGCAAAAATATTGCACCGCTTCTTGGCGAGCCGCTTTATATGTGGACGGTTAATACGGGCATCGACTTGGCCAACATGCTTGGTTGCAACTATTACCTGGCACATGATTATGATAGTTTGAAATTGCCAGAGGAAGTCTGCGAGCTTAAGCGTGAGGCAAGGTTTGCCGGTGATGCACATAGGACAGGCGAGGAAATAGCATCTTTTGGCCTTGATGCTGACATTTATATTTTCTTGCAGGCGACCTCGCCGTTCCGTGATATATCGAGAATGATGTCTTGGGTCTGCCAGTTTACCAGTGATGATAAACTTGGATCTGGTTTTGCTGCAAAGAAGTTGACCGGATATATTTATGCTAAGCTTGGCGAGGACGCTTTTCCGATGAACTTCATGCAGCAGGAACGCACCGACAACGGATGTGAGAAACGACAGTGGTACAAGGAAACTGGAAGCTTTTATATTTTTAGGGAAAGGGCGCTCGGCATGAAACACATTCTTGATGCTGCGCCGAAACGTATTTATGAAGATATTATTGACATTGACATCGACACACCGGAAGATTTAAGGAGGGCAGAAAAGATATGAAAACAAAAATTATCGCCGAGCTGGGATGTAATCACAACGGAAATATTGACCTTGCCAAACAAATGATCGAGGAGTGCGCCCTGTTAGGCATATGGGGCGTCAAGCTTCAAAAGCGCGACGTGGAGGGCATGGGGAGCGAGCGCATGCTGCCGCGCAGATCAGAGAACAGCTTTGGGGCGACATATTATGAGCACCGCAAGGCGCTTGAGTTTTCGCCTGAGCAGATTATGGAGCTTTACAAGCTGGCAAAACTTCGCGGCTTGGTGTTCGGCGTCACCGTTTTTGACGTGGTAAGCGCGGAGCAGATGCGCCAATTGCCGCTTGACTTTATCAAGCTTCCGTCGCAACTTTACTCAAACTATGCCATGTGCCGGGCCGTGCTGAAAGATGATGACAACGCACCGGAGATTTTTACTTCCACAGGCATGCACACCATGCAAGAGATTCTTGAATGGCAATATCTGCACATGTTTGACGTGGTGTTTTATTGCCGCAGCATGTACCCGGCTGGCATCAACGACATGAACTTTGCACAGATGCGCACGCTTTCAGGTGCACTCCAGATACACCAAAGGCTCGGTTTCTCGTCGCATGACAAGGACAGGATAGGAATCCCGGTGGCAGTGCTTCTTGGCGCTGAATATGTCGAGCGACATTACACGCTTGACAAGACCATGAAAGGAAGTGATCACGCCACGGTGTCAAGCGACAAGGCGGACATGCTTCAGATTATCGAGAGCATCGAGGAGGCAGAAGACATTCTCGGAACTGGTCTTCGAGATTTCTTGCCAGAGCAGGAAAAGAAAATCAGGAAGATTTACAGGGGGTTTTAATGTCGAAGAACAAGATCATGAAGGTCAGCGTTGAAGCACTCGAAGAAGCCGAGGCGCTTGTTTCCTGGGACGAACAGGAACGCAAAAGCGCCTATTACATAAACAGATTTCACAAGAAACAGAACCGTGATGTGCATATCGACTTCAAGGGGCCGTTCGTCTTGCTGTGCTTTGTTGCTGACATTCATATCGGTAATCTTGGCACAGACTACACGGCGGCACGGCTTCAGGCCGAGCAGATAGCCGGGTGCAAGTATGCCTTTGCCGTTGGCGCTGGAGATTACATTGACAACTTTATCCGGGCGCAGATCCTTGAGCCGTTGATCAACCAGACCACAAGCCCGAAGCAGCAGCTTCAACTTCTCAGGGAATACATCAGCTTCTTCGACGGCAAGTTGATGCTCATGGTGTCTGGCAATCATGACAGATGGTCAAAAGAGGTATCCGGTCTTGACTTCCTGGCCTCCCTTGCAAAGGACAATCTGATTCAGTATTCGCCGGATACCTTTGACATCAACATATATGTCGGTAAGATTCTTTATGAGCTTTGCGTCCGGCATCGTTACCGCTTCAACTCGTCATTCAATTTGACACACACGGTCAAGCAGCTTTTTAAGAACGGCGAGAAGCAGTTCGACATTGGCGTTGTTGCGCATCTGCATGAACCAGCGCTTGAAACCTGTTACATCCAGGACCGCGAGGTCGTATGTGTGCGGCCCGGGACATACAAGACGGCTGACACGTTCTCGCGCAAAATAGGATACAACGCAGGCCGGACGGTCATGCCTTGCGTGGCACTGGACACGAGCAAAAAGCGCATGGTGCCGTTTTTTCATCTTGAAGACGGCATCAGATTTGTCGAGGAGGCCAACAGATGAAACTTGAAATACCGGCAGAATGTCAAGCGGCGGCTGAACTGACGAAGACGAAATGCAATAAACGTTCTGTACCCGCCGGGGAGTTGAAAGCCTTATGGCTCAACTGGCCTATAGTGAGTAAAGTAGATTATGCAGAAAAATTGCACAGAAGCTATAATACGTATAAACGTTTATATGCCAGACTTGAGGTCATGAACGAAAAACGCGAGCTTACCGACGATGATTTTATTGCCATGGCAAAAGAGGGAACATGATAGACAAAAAGCTCAAACAGGGTATCATTATCTCGATCCAGGGCTATAGCAAGCACACCACGCAGGAGCTTGCCGTCGAAGCGGTCAAGGGCGGCGCTGTGGCGCTGCGCATGGATAAACCCGTTTCGCTTTCCGATGCTCTGCGGGTTCCGTTCATCGGGCTCTCCAAGTCGCAGGTTAAGAAGCCAGAAAACGAGGCATATATTACCTCGACGGTAGAGGCGGTGCAGGCAGTGGCTAAATGGGCGGACATTATCGCCATTGATTACCGTCGGCTCAATGCAAACATCAAGGAAATATCTGACTATTGCCAGGAACACAAGCTTGTCGTGATAGCAGACATCAGGGCCATCGAGGACGCCGTATACATAGTCAAAGAAAAACTGTATTATACTTACATGGCGACGACCTTGGCCGTGTTTAATAAAAAGCTAAAATACAAGCCGGACACAAAGCTGGTCAAGGAGCTTGTGGATCTTGGTATCCCGGTAATCGCTGAGGGTAATTTCACGCAGCGCCGTGAGGTGCGAGAAGCCTTTGATCTTGGCGCGAGGTGCGTTTGCCTTGGCGGTGCCGTGAGCAATGTCTACAAGTTGACGCGCAAGTTTGCGTCAGTGCTGGAGCAATAGTGCAGACATACATTATCGACATCGATGATACCTTGATCTTCTCTGACAAGATTGATTGTCGATACTGTAAGCGTGTCACCTATGAGATGAAAGATAAGGCCACGGACGAGATTTTTTATGTCAACGCGCTTTACGATAACGGACATACAATTATCCTGCACACCGGAAGAAACTGGGACTGCTACGACCTGACAAAAAAGCAACTTGCCAAGGCCGGGGTAAAATATCACGAGCTTGTCATGGGCAAACCGCAGGGCATCTATGTAGACAAGGATTGCTTGACGACGCTAAAGGAGGTCTGGGCGAATGAACAGCAAGACGATAGTTGATGCCTGGGAGCGCCGCGTTGGTCCAGTCACGGCGCATCTCGTGACAGATACTCATTTACGAAAAGAGAACTTGTTTGCGTCGTTCGAGGTGGTGTGTAGCAGCGTTGATTTCAGCGATAAAACCATAATTGATTATGGCTGCGGCGGCGGATTTTTCGGCCTTTACCTTTCAAATAAATTCATTGTTAAAAAATATATCGCCTATGACTTGGCACAGCGTTCGCTTGATGTGGCAAAAAAGAACCTTGAGTTTTTGCCCGAGAATATGAAGGAGTTTATAAAGGTTGATCCATGGAACATCCCGCAAATGCACGCTGATATTTTTTGCTGCTTCTCGGTAATTCACCACATGCCGACACAGACATACCTTGATTATTTTTTGGCCATGCTCGACGTTTCAAATATTAAAGTCATCTTGCTGACATGCAAGTACAGCGCGGTTGAGTCATTCCAGATACATCCGTACAAGACCACCAAGGAAATAAACAACGCCTGCCTGACTAACGCCAGCGAAATTGCCAGGCGTTTGCGGCATTTTAAATTAATGCGTTATACAGACGCTGAGCCCGGGAAATACCAGTACATGAGGTTTGAACATGCTTGACACCTACTTGACCGATGAGATCGATATAGTTACCACGGCAAATGATGAATGGGGCGTGCTTACCACGTCCACGGTGACCGGGGTCAAGGCTCGCATCGAAGACGAGAACCGAGTTGTCAAGAATCAACTCGGCGTTGACGTGGCGTCAAATTGTTATCTCATGGTCGACCCGGCGGCGGTGATAAACTACACATCAAAAATCATGCTGAAGAAAAGAAACGGCGTAGCATATGAGCATCAAAATAAGCAGCGGGCTATTATGAAGCTCGGCAAGGCGCACAGCGACATCCTTGATTACTGGGAGGTGTACCTGTGAGCAAGAAAAGCGGCCTATTTATTGTCAAGAACACGCTTGGCGACGGGCTTATAAAATACAAAACCAAGATAAACATGGACGCCTCGCCGGGTGCTGACTTCAACGCCAAGAAAAAAGTTGGTATGCAGCTGATTATGTGGATCGTGCAAGGGTCAAGCAAGTCTGGCGTGGTGCCGCCTATATTAACCGGCAACCTTCGTGGATCTGGCTCGGTGTTCGTCGGCAGCGAGCTTGTCTTTGACACGCGCGGCTTTGTGGGCGTGGGTACACCGTGTACCAGCACAAGCGCCAAGCCGTCAGAGGTGACCGTTGGCTTTAACACCTCCTATGCGGCCATGATGCACGAGAATACATGGAACCCGGGGCCGGTATCAACACAATCAGGCGATGTCGGCAACAAGTTCGTGCAATTACATTTACAGGCTGACGCCAAGGCGTGCTTGCAGATGTACGCCGATTCTATCAAAAATGAGGTAGTTTGATGATCTATAATTTTGTACAGTTGCTACGGGACCAGTTTACAACGGAGACAATTTATTGTAATATAAGACAGCAGTGGGCGACGGACGAATTCGTCGAGGATCGCTGCTTGGTGGTAACCGAGACTGGAGGGACAGAGCAGCCATGGACGCTGTTTTCAAAGCCCACGGTGCAGATTATCGCCAGGGACATGGACGGACCAAAGGCGAGGAAATTCGCCCACGACGTTTTTGAGTTTTTGACAAGCCGTTTTGGGTTGAAAATGCCGGCGGCAACGGTCGATGGCACCGTGTTTCCAGAGGTGCAGACCGCACAAATATCGGCGATCCAAAGGCCATACAGCCTCGGGGTTGACGAAAACGGAAGAATACTTTTTACCACGAACTATGAGATAATTTTTACAAGGAGTTAGTTATGGCTAACCCACCCATGGGGCTTAATTTTTGGGAAGGCGAGCTTGGCGTTCTCAACCTCGTCTTCAATAATGTTGACGTCGGAAAAACGACCGACGAGACAACCCTTGAGTTCATCGAGGACATGAAGGACATCAACTTCGCGCAAGACGGCACGCAGCCACATGACAAGGTACCGACCGGCCAGGCTTACCAGCTGACCTGTAAGATGGGACAGATCACCGCGGCAAGGCTTGCTCAGGTTCTGCGTGGACTCACCGTGTCAGGCAACAGTGTCAAGCTTGGCCGTGACATTTACCGGTCAGGACGTGACAACTTTGCCAAGGTGCTCACCGCAACACGCGTGGACAGCGATGGCAATTCATCGGCTGACCCGGTGTACAGGCTTTATTTGTACAAGGCCCTGCCCACGGTCAACGGCGCAATCGGTCCTTTTGGCCCGGACACACAGCGCGATGTCGAGGTTGTGTTCTACATTTTTTACGATGAAACCAACGAGGCATTTGGTTACAGCGGCTATGCTTCATCGCTTGGCCTGTAAAATATAAACAAGGAGCAAAAACATGAGGAAGACAATTATCCGTCCCGAGCCGCTGGAGCTTGACGTTGAGACCATGAACGGCGAGACCATCACCTTGCGTGTTACATCGGTAACATCACAGATGATTGACGACGTGAGGACGGTGGCAAGAAGCGAGGAGACGCTGATCAAGTCAGGAACATCGGCACGAAAACAGCTCGCCGTAATTTTTGGCCATGACGAGCAGTTTTACGCACAGTTTGACATTGTAGTGCTGCTTGGAATCCTGAAGGCATTCAACGAGTACACGGAAACCCCTATGAGGACACAGGGCAATTAAAAGCTGTCCTGTGTCTTTTAAGGAACGGTATTTCGATCTCTGACATAGAGACCATCGCGGAAGAATACGACTTCCGCGTGTTGCCGGCCGTGGTCAAGGAAGCGTGGCAGCATGAAGCCATAGAGCGGCTGCAGCGCAAGCTTGACACTGCCGAGGCGTTCAACCACGCTTATCTTGGCAGCAGGTACGACAAGTTAAAGCGTGGTGTGCGGGGATATGGCATATGGTTAGGCAACGTAAAACGGCAGATTGAAAAGCTGCTTGGAAGAAAGCCAGAGTTGATCTGGTCTAAACTGAGACGTTCAAGGAAGCTTTAAGTGTTCGATGCCGGGGCAGTGGTTGGCAAGTTTATCATGGACGGAAGCCAGTGGACCAAGGGAATGGGATCTATTACAGGTTCCATGTTCAAGGGTCAACTGGCTTTCGCCGCTTTTCAAAAAGCCGCTGATTTTGTCGTAAACTCTGTTGGCGATTGCGTCAAGGCTTTTGCTGAGCAGCAGAAGGCCAGCGCTCAGATGACGGCTGTGCTCAAAAGCACGGGATATGCTGCTGGCATTACGCAAAAAGAACTCGAAGGCATGGCTAATGCCTTGCAAAAAACAACGACCTATGCTGATGAGACCATCATGTCGGCACAGAATCTTTTACTTACCTTTACCAAGGTTGGAAAAGATATTTTTCCCCAGGCAACGCAAACCATTCTCGACATGTCCACAGCGCTTGGCACCGACCTAAAGTCAACGGCCATCCAAGTTGGAAAAGCGCTTCAAGATCCTATTCTCGGCGTCACGGCTCTCCGTCGTGTCGGCGTCAATTTCAACAAGGAACAGATGGCGGTCATCAAAAATCTTGTTGAAACCGGAAGATCCGCAGAAGCCCAGGCCATGATTTTAAAGGAACTTCAAACCGAGTTTGGCGGATCAGCTGAAGCAGCAGGAAAGACCTTTGCCGGTTCCTTGGCCATCCTGCAGAACCAGTTTGGCGAGACGCAGGAAACCATCGGATCATACATGGTCTCGGTTGGAAAGCCGTTTGTTGACCAGCTACGGTCTATCGTCGACGGCATCAACGACTGGTTAACATCAGCAGAAGGCATCTCGGTGATGACAAACATCTTCGCCACCTTGGCCGGAACCGGTGCCGTGGTGCAGAAGCTGTTTGAAAAGATCGGCGAGATATGGACCGACATGGCAACAAACATAATTGACCCGATTGCCACCGCTTTGTCAGGGCTCACGGGTAAAGGCAGCGAGGCTATCCCGGTCTTTGCCATTTTGGGTAAGGTCGTGGATGTTATCGGGATGGTGCTCGGGACGGTAAGCCGGATAATCGGAGGCACCACCGGAGCGATTATCAATCTTGTCAGCTCGATCTGGGAAAGCCTTGTGCTTATCCAGAAAATAGATGCCTATATGAAAGGCGGGATGACTCAAGCGTTATGGGACGACATGACAGCCCAGGCCGACAAGGCTGGCAAGTCATGGGAAACATTTGGCAACAGTGTCAAGGATACCGTTACCGGTGTAACCGAATACGGAAAATCAGCGCTCAATGATCTTCTTTTTGGTGCCAACGATACTGGCGCTGGTTTTGAAAATGCCTTTAAGGAGGCTGGCGACGGGGTCAGAGCCGGCATGCTTGACATGGGAAAAGAGATCCAGGAAACCATGAAGACCGTTGGCGAGGACAGCGCTGGTGCTGCAAGCCAAGTCACTAAGTCTTGGCAAGAAACTTTTGCAGAGTTAAGCGCCGACCTTGACAGGGCAACGCAGGAATTTGGCGTTGGTTCTATGCAATGGCAGGCGTCTTTCGCCGCGGTGGTAAAACACGTTGAGGCCGGGATGCAGGGGATTTTCGACACGGTAAACTCGGTCTGGGGTGCAATTTCTGGCGTGTTAAGTCAGGCCAATAAAAACCAGATGACCGAGCTTGACAAACAATACGAGGCTCAAAAGGCGCAGATTGAAGCCACTGTCACAGATGAAGAAGCAAAGACAGAAGCGCTGGCGACCCTTGATGCTAAATACGAAGCTGAAAAAAAGAAGCTGCAACGAGAAGCCTTTGAGGTAGAACGCGCCGGCAACATCTTATCAACGATCATGAACACGGCGGTGGGCGTGACAAATGCGCTGGCCACCGTGCCATGGCCTTTTAATTTCATCGTGGCGGGGATCATTGGAGGCCTCGGTGCCGTGCAGACGGCGCTCGTAGCAAGCCAGGTCAACCCGTATGCCAATGGCGGTGTGGCTCATGGATGGTCTCTCGTCGGAGAGCAGGGGCCGGAGCTGATGAAC
>Ga0214474_1000490_pt1 | contig 19636 bp, 15 predicted proteins | sample RVTome_2_FD_187335 | JGI IMG/M metagenome (GOLD analysis project Ga0214474, IMG submission 187335) | Soil microbial communities from uranium-contaminated site in the Upper Colorado River Basin, Wyoming, United States - RVT95D214 HiSeq ...
ATCCTGCTATTCATGGATTAGCAGACAAGCCCACTTTGATCAATCATTTAGAGACCCTGTCCAATGTATCGGCTATTTTTCAAAACGGTTCAGAGTGGTACTCCGGTTTTGGCACTGAACAGAGCAAGGGAACCAAGGTGATTACCCTATCAGGTAAGGTCGTTCATCGATATACGGTTGAGGCTCCGTTTGGAACGACTCTTCGGAGCATCGTGGAAGATATTGGGGGCGGAGTTTTGAACGGCAAGAATATCAAAGCAGTCCAGTTTGGAGGACCGACTGGCGCTTATTTTAAAGCTGACTCTCTGGATATTCAGGTTGATTACGAGACAATGGAAGAAGCAGGTTCTATGATCGGTTCAGGGACCGTTGAAGTCTTCGGTAGCGATTCCTGTGCTGTTGAAATGACAAAAGATATCATTTCTTACATTCACACTCAGTCATGTGGTAAATGCGTTTTCTGCCGTGAGGGAAGTTATCAAATGTCTGATATTTTGAAAGATATTTCTAAACATTTGGGAAAACCTCAGGACCTGGACCTGTTGATTGAGCTGGGTGAAGAAATGAAGATCGGTTGTATCTGCGGTCTTGGCCGAACCGCACCCAATCCGGTTTTAAGCAGCATTAAACTCTTTCGTAATGAGTATGAGGTTCATATTAAGGAAAAAAGATGTCCCATCAACAGCCGTACGTAAATATTCCGTGAGAGCGTGAGGCGAAAGTCGCGAAGGGATTTTTTACCCCTTACCCCTAACGCCTTGCCCCTTACGAATAAGGATATCTGGATTTAGATTTTTGTACGGTCATGGATGGATGGATTTGGTTCCAGCGACACCAGGTTAGGTTGGAGGAGTGAATTCTGGAAACCATTAAACTGAATATCGACGGGCGTGACATTGAGACGCAAAAGGGGAAAAGCATCCTTGAGGCATCACTTGATGCAGGAATATATATTCCACATCTTTGCCATCATCCCGATCTCTCACCCATTGGGGCATGCAGATTATGTGTTGTGGAAATAGAAGGTATAGAAGGGCTTCCTACTTCGTGTTCAACGCCGGCTGCAAGCGGTATGATGGTCAAGACCAAAACAGAGAAGACAGACCGTATGCGCCGGCTTGCCATGGAACTGATGCTTGCCGGACATCCTCCGGATTGCGGCATATGCAATAAGTATCTCAATTGTGAGCTTCAGTCAGTCAAGCAGTATCTCGGCAGCGGGGATTTGCGTGTAAAAAGGCGTTCAAAACCATTTCCGATCAATACAGGCAACCCGCTATTTGTGCATGATGCAACCAGATGTATTGTGTGTGGCCGTTGTGTGAGGGCATGCCATGAACTTCGCGGTGTAGGAGTGCTATTTTATAAAAAGAAGGGGGAAGAGACATATATTGGTACAGCTACAGATCTTCCTCTTGCTGATTCCGGCTGCAGATTTTGTGGTGCCTGCACAGAAGTTTGCCCTACGGGTGCAATCCAGGATAAGGAAGAGCTAATAAGGGGGAAAAGCCGAAGAATGGCTCTTATCCCCTGTAAATATTCCTGTCCGGCGGAGATAGATGTTCCGAGATATATTCGTTCTATTAAAGAAAAAGATTATTCTGCAGCCACTGCGGTGATAAGAGAGAAGGTTCCCTTTCCCAAGGTGCTCGGTTATGTATGCGATCATCCTTGTGAAACGGTCTGTCGAAGAGGTGACGTCAATCAGTCGATCTCAATTAGAGAGCTCAAACGCTTTGCTGCCGAACATGATGAGGAAAGATCATGGAAGAAACATTCAAATAAGGAACCTTCCACAGATAAAAAAGTTGCGATCATCGGGTCTGGCCCGGCCGGTCTCACTGCAGCTTATTATCTCTCAAATCAGGGGCATACCGTTACCGTATTCGAGTCTTTGCCTCTTGCAGGGGGAATGATGCGCTTTGGAATTCCCGGATACCGCCTCCCCAAAAATGTACTCGATAGTGAGATCAGGGATATAGAAAATATGGGGATAGAAATAAAGACCGACACGCCTATAGAATCAATTGATAAGTTTTTTAAACAAGGCTATGATGCTGTTCTTGTGGCGGTCGGAACTCCTAAAGGACAAAAGCTCTCGATTCCAGGAGCGGATCATGAAGGGGTATTGATCAGCACTGATTTTTTAAAGGATGTCAATCTTGGGAAAAAGGTCAAGATTGGTAAAAAGGTCGTCGTGTTAGGCGGCGGTAATGTTGCCTTTGATTGTGCCCGGGTTGCGCGGCGGCTTGGTGCGGAACAGGTGCATATAGCCTGTCTTGAATGTCAAACAGATATGCCAGCGGCTTGCGATGAAATTGATCAGGGGGAAGAAGAAGGTATTTCAATTTATCCTTCAAAAACTTCTACTCGGATATTAGTCAAAAACGGGGAAATTACAGGTGTGGAATTTCTTGATGTAGAATCGTTCAGCTTTGATGAAGATAAAAATCCACAAATCGAAGTGGTTGAAAATTCCCAGCATATTTTTGAAGCAGATACTGTCATATTCGCTATTGGTCAGCGGCCTGAGATTCCGGATAGCTTCGGCCTTGATACTACCGCAAACCATCTCATAGAGGTAGACTCATATACATTTAACACGAACAAGGAAGGGGTGTTTGCAGCAGGCGACGCTGTGATCGGCACTGCATCTGTCATTAAAGCCATTGCCTCAGGAAGAAAGGCCGCGATCGCTCTTGATCAATTTCTTGAAGGTAGTGGGAATATTGACGAAAAACTTGCTCCGATTTCTGAACCCAAGAAATGTCTCGGACCAGGTGAAGGTTTTGCATCCATGGGCCGCTGTGAAGAATCCTGTATGATTCCAGAAAAACGGCTACAGAGTTTTTGCAAGGTGGTACATGATATGGATGAGGAAAAAGCAGATTATGAATCGAATCGCTGTCTGCAATGCGATCTAAGGCTGAAGATGACGCCTGTAAAATTCTGGGGAAATTATTAATTATTACATAAAATCCCCTTCAATCCCCCTCCTTCGACAGGCTCAGGATGGTGAGCTTGTCGGACCATTTTTCAAAGGGGGAGGTTACTCCTCCCTTTCGCCCGCTGCGCCAGCGCTTGCGCGGCGAGTAAAGGGAGGTGGGGAGGGATTTAAGAAACCTATTTTCTGAGCAATCCTTCATGACGGGTTCGGCACCCGCAAACCATGAAAATTGACAACCCCCCTTCACCCCCCTTTAGCAAAGGGGGGTGAGGGGGGATTTGAGACTAATTTTCTAGATAAAGGAGGGAAACCATGAGCACAATGACTAAAGAAATTGATGTTGTCGTGATTGGATCCGGTGTTTCAGGCTTGGCTGCGGCAGTCACTGCGGCAGCAGGGGGTGCCAAGGTCATCGTTTTTGAAAAGGAACGCTCCTTGGGGGGAACTTCCAACTTCTTTGATGGCCTATTTGCAGTGGAAAGTAATATGCAGAGAGATCGATACATTACCTATAGCCGGGATCAAGCATTTAAAAACATGATGGAGTACAGCCACTGGCGAGCGAACCCGCGCTTGGTCAGGGCATTTGTAGATGAATCCGGCAGCACCATCTCCTGGCTGCAGGAAAAAGGGGTTGAATTTATTGACGCTACGATTAATATGCCAGATGCTCCTCGGACATATCACGTTGTGAAAGGGCAAGGGGCCGCTGTAGTGAAAGCGCTCGCCACGAGTGCAAAAGAATTAGGAGTTGACCTCAAACTTGCTACACCAGTAAAAAAGATCCTCAAAAAAGGTGACCGGATCACTGGTGTCGTGGTGGAGGAAGACGGAGGGGACATACAGATTGCTTCCAAGGTAGTCGTCATCGCCAGCGGTGGATATGCGAACAATAAAGAATGGATCAAGAAGTACTCGGGATTTGATCTGGAAGTCAATGTCATCCCTGTCGGCAACGTCGATAAAATGGGAGACGGCATTCGCATGGCCTGGGAGGTTGGAGCTGCTGAGGAAGGCATGGGACTCTTAGAACTATTCCGTGTTGGTCCTATTGGACCGGATCATCCCATGAAAAATCAGGTCGAGTTTGCTGCTGGCCAGCCCGACCTCTGGATAAACTCAAGGGGAGAAAGGTTCTGCGATGAAGGCATTGCATTCTATGATACCTCTGTGGGAAATGCGAATGCGAGATATAAGGAAGGCTATACCTATAGTATATTTGATGATTCGATCATCCAGCGTCTGCTCGAGAAAGGAATTGACAGGGGGATAGCCATGGAGAACCCTCCTGGTACCCGACCAGTTGACTTCCATAAGGAACTGAACATTGCCCTTGAAAAAGGGACCACGGAATTATTTGTGGCGGACTCCATAAAGGAATTGGCAGAGAAGATAGGGGTGGATCCGGCTGTCTTAAAGGCCACGGTTGAAGAATATAATGGATTCTGTGAGAAGGGCCATGACGACCTCTTTGCCAAGGATCCGAAATATCTCAGGCCGCTCAAGGGGCCGAAATTCTATGCTGTGAAAGCCCGTACTGTCTTTTTGGGAACGCTTGGAGGGATCAAGATCAACCACAAAGCAGAGGTGGTGGATAAGAAGGAGAAAGTTATTCCCGGTCTCTATGCGGTCGGATTTGATGCGGGTGGAATGTGGGGAGATAGTTACAGCATCAGGAATTCTTCTGGTGCGTCAGCAGGCTTTGCGGTCAATTCCGGCCGCATTGCCGGAAGAAATGCCTTGAGATACATCGGTAAGTAAAGGAGGATAAAATGCATTCTATTCGCCAGGATTTAACCATTCTTCATAAATTCGATTTCGCCCTAAAACCCGTGGCTATTAGCTTCCTGATCAAACCCCCGGATGGGGTTAAGAGATTAGAGACAAATATGACGTTTTGCCAGATGATTAAAAGAGCCCAGGAGGGATCTCCGTTTTATGCGGATTCAGAGAATCATGAGTGTGAAGTCGGGCCATTCATATTAGGGAATCAGGGGGTGCCACCGCCTTTTTTCAGGGGCGAATATGGGGCGGCACATCAACATTTCAATGCGCCACGGGCGATGAGAAGGATTTATGAATTCATCCCCAAAATAGCAAAAGATGTGGTGAATTACGTGGCTTTTTCTGCCTTTGATCAATTGTCATTCGAGCCGGATGTTCTTCTTTTTGTCGCCAATAGCGATCAGACCCAGATCCTACTCAGAGCAATGAGTTATACAACCGGAAAGCCGTATACCAGCAAATTCACGGGGGTGATGGGTTGTGCATGGCTTTTCATCTATCCATATTTAACAGGAGAATTGAATTATGTGCCTGCAAATTTCAGCGCCGGCATGAAATTGCTGAAGGTATTTCCGGAGAACACGATCGTGACATCCATTCCTTATGATCTATTGCCTATGGTTTTAAAGAATCTGCAGGACATGCCCTGGGTTCTCCCTCTCCATCAAGCGGGTGGGGAGGAATTCCGTGAGCGATTAAGAAAGGATTTGGATATAGATCAATGACAATAGACATTAATACACATAAAAGAATAAGAAAAGGAGGTGCCAGATGGCGAGAGGGATGCAAGGTAGAGTGGCTTTGGTGACAGGTGGGGCTTCAGGTATAGGCAGGGTAACGGCCCAGGTTTTTGCCCGTGAAGGGGCAAAGGTTATTGTGAACACCGATTCGAATGTGCGAGGTGGAGAGGAAACTGTCCGACTCATTAAGGAAGCCGGGGGTGAGGCGACCTTTATCAAGTGCGATGTATCAAAAGCAAAAGAGGTTGAGGCTATGGTCAACAGAGGTGTGGAGATCTATGGCTCTCTCGATTATGCCTTTAACAATGCGGGTATCGGTCCGGACGGTGTACGGGTACCCGTTGTTCCGATTGTTGACTGTCCGGAAGAGCTCTGGGATCGCACGATTGCTATCAACCTGACAGGGGTCTTCCTTTGCATGAAATATGAAATAAGGCAGATGCTCAAACAGAAGTATGGAGCCATCGTTAATACATCTTCAGTTGGAGCGTTAAAGGCGGTGCCAGGTTTCGCAGCATATGACGCAAGTAAAATCGGTTTGTTCGGACTCACCAAAGCGGCCGCGCTGGAGTGCGCAGCCTCTGGGATACGAGTTAATGTAATATGCCCTGGTCCCACCTGGCGGACACTTTTATATGAGAATCTGACAACTGCTCAACCGGAAATGAAGGAGCACCTGGTGGAGATCATCCCAATGAAGCGGATGGCTGAACCGGAAGAGATGGCCGAGGCTGTCATCTGGCTCTGCTCAGACGCCGCTTCCTTTGTCACCGGTCACATCATGCCTGTTGATGGCGGCATGACTTCAATGTAATTTTCCTTTGAACTGAGAAAGATAGTATGATCAACCAGGTAATGAATATCATGAGCGACCATCGCTGTGGATAAAAACAAACGGCTCTTTATTCTCTTTTTTTTCGCCTTTATAGTTTATGGAAGCTCCTTTACGATTTTTGGGGCGGTACTCCCACGAATCATCGCTGATTTTAACTGGAGCTACACTGTAACCGGCCTGGTTTTCATGGTAGGCTCGGTCGGATTTTTCGTCTCGGCCTTTTTGAGTGGGTTAGTGGTAGAGAGGTACAATGCGAAGCCGTTCTTCATTGCTGCGCTGTGTCTTTGTGCTACCGCGCTTTCTCTTTTTGCCCGGATCCCTTCCCCAACCGTCAACCTTCTGCTCAACTTAGTTATTGGGTTCTCTCAGGGGGTAATAGAGGTGATTATCAACTATGAGGTGATCCGTCTCGAGAAAGAGGGCCAGAGCAGATTAATGAGCCTCCTCCATGCAGGATTCAGTATCGGGGCCATCATAGGTCCCTTGGGTGTAAGCGCCCTTCTACAATATGGAAGGGTGTGGAACATCATCTTCCCTTTCATGGGGGCTCTCTTCCTCCTATTGGCGGTATTTTTTGTATTTACCCCCTTTTTCGGACCCGAGCTACGTACTGTGTCCGCCAAATCAGGAAGCCTTTCGTTACTGCGCACACCGATGTTTGTCCTACTGTGCCTCGCCATGTTATTCCTTGTGGGCTCGGAATTAGGTGCTACGATCTGGATGGCGGAATACTTCGTACGAATTCTCGTCGTGCCTGCCTCGATAGCCGCATTCTCAATCTCCGCACTCTGGATAGGCGTACTCGTAGGCCGGACCCTCATCTCAGTCCTCTGGCACAAGAAACGTCAGGAGGTGTTAACCTTCATACTCGCTCTCCTATGTGTGGGATCACTCCTTGCTATCCTGTTTATTCGCTCTACTCTCCCTGCAATGGTGATTGTATTCATACTTGGTTTGGGGTTCTCAGGAATATACCCTCTCATCATGAGCCTGACAGGCATGATATTTCATTCCAGCACTGCTGTCGGAATAATGATGACATTTACGGGAATCGGCTCGTTCACCTTTCCCTTCCTCCTTGCTGGAGTCGCAGAGAGGCTGGGACTGCGTACGGGCTTTCTCCTGCTTTCAGCTCTCCCTCTGGGGATTGCGATCATTTCCGTCATTATCTCCATAAAATATAGAGCGAAGTAACTTTTTTTCTTTGAATGGTGATTGAGAAGCTGTGATGCTTTGAGCTGTTTTTTTTAACATCGAATGAAATGCAGGACCATAATAGATTTTAAAATTGTCTTGACAGTGTAGCACGCTTTAAGTAAAGTCGATTTCCACATGCCATTGTTTCAATTTATGTAAATCTATTTAGAAGGAGGAGAAAAAATGAAAAAGCTATTTTCGGTATCAATGACTTTGATGGCAGTAGTCCTTTTTCTTAGCGGTTTCGTTGCTCAATCATCCGGCGCAGAACAAAAACCGATTGAATTGAAGCTGGCTACGGTTGCGCCGCCCGTTGGGGCGACCGGAGAGGAACTCAAATGGTTTGCCAGCGAGGTTGAGAAACGAACCAAAGGGGCGATCATCATAAAAATCGCCTGGGCAGGCTCTTTAGCTGGTCCTAAAGAGATGCCTGAGGCAGTGAGAACGGGAGCAATTGACATCGCCCACTTACCATGGGCGGCCTTTACACCTTCGCTCGTTCCACTCCATACGATCACTGAAAAATGCGCGGGTTTTCGTGGTGGGAAACCCTTGGCTCTGCAGTTGGCGGGGGTGCAGCTCCATAAAGAATTCCCCGAATTCGATACGGAATATGCGGCAAATAATATGAAAAGAATCAGTTATCGTGGCCAGGGCGGCATGCACATTGAATCGAAGAAGCCCATCCGGACACTGGAGGAACTCAAAGGGCTCAAAATCATTGCCACCGGGCCTCTCAATCAACAATTACTAAAGGCTGTTGGTGCCGTCCCAGTTTTCATGATGATCGATCAGGTCGCGGATAACTTGCAGAAGGGAGTGGTGGATGGGGATATGCAGTGTGCGGCTGTATCCGTTCGCTTCAAGATCTATGAAGCCATTAAGTACTTTAACCGGTTTGCTGAACCAGCTCTGGGACAAGACGCAGGCTTCTCCAACACCATCAATCTGGATACCTGGAAAAAGCTGCCCCCGGATGGTCAAAAAGTATTATTGGACCTTTGCGAAGAGTATCCTTTTAAATATGCAGAGTTCGACATGGCAGACACTCAAAAAGCGTACAAGACCATACAAGATGCTGGGGTGCAGATTATTGAAGTTCCTGCATCTGAGACGCAAAGGTGGAAATCTCTCATAGCCTCTCAGGACATCCATGAAGAATGGATCAAGTTTGCAATGAAGAACACGAAAGTGCCTGAGCCAAGACTACGGCAGATACTCGCACGATATTTGGAATTGCTCGACGAAATGGCGAAGAAATATCCCCAGTCCTGGTAATTGAGAGGATGCAAGAGGGAGCAGAAAAAGTTGAATGAGAGGGCCTTGTCCTGAATGGGGAAGATTCTGTTGGCAATAGGTAGATTCTTTGTAAAAACTCATGAATACACAGCACTCGTGTGTGGTATCCTCTTCTTCCTGTATATGCTCAATATTGTTGCTGATGTGACAGGGCGCTACTTGTTTCTCTATCCTATCCTCGGCACGATTGAGATAGGAGAGAACATCGTTGCAATTGCCGTATTCATGACATTGGCTGCGGTTGAAATGAGTAAACAGAACATTAGAGTCACCCTGCTTCAGGACCACCTCTCTCATAGAGGGAAGGCGTGGCTCGACATCCTTGCCCTTGTTTGTGGTCTCTTGTTTATAGGTCTTATGTTGTGGCAAAGTCTTGTTCTTGCCAAACGCTCTCTGGCTATCAACGAGACTGCCATTAACCTGCCTATCCCATTGTATGTCGGGAAATTCGCCTTCTTTGTCGGCTGCGTATTGTTATGTATCCAGTTTGCCTACGAGTTGGTCAACCAGATCTATCATAAGTTCTCCGGTCGATCACCTGAGGATAAGGAGGTGAGGGGGTGATGCCAAGTCCGGAGATCGTGGGTCTAATAGGTTTAGTGGTGATGATCGTTGGACTATTCCTGGGTGTCCACATAGGCATTGTTCTCGGTGGTGTTGGTTTATTTGGCTGCATCGTGCTTCAGGGATTTGCAAAAGGCATTGGATTGCTGGCGTCAACAGCCTATTACACCGTATCAAACTATGGTTTTGTAGCTCTACCTATGTTTATTATGATGGGTGAGTTTGCTTTTCAAGGAGAAATAGGTAGCCTTCTCTACACCGCGGTATCCAAGTGGATGGGTCATCGTTACGGTGGGCTGGCCATGGCTACGACCGTTGCCAATGCTATGTTCGCTACCATTGCTGGCGACAGCTTATCCGCAACAGCTACCTTTGGCAAAATAGCTATCCCTGAGATGATACGGTATAAGTATGATAAAGTGTTTGCCTGTGGAGTGGTAGCCTCAGCCGGGTGTCTGGCTGTCCTCATCCCGCCCAGCGGGGTGATGATTCTCTATTGTATTTTTACCAGTGTGTCTCTCGGCAAGCTCATGATGGCTGGGTTTATCCCTGGTATCATATCAACCATAATCTACATGAGCTATATATACACTAAAGTACGTCTCAATCCTAATGTGGCACCGAGGTCATTAGAAATACCCTCATGGAAAGAAAGGTTCCATGTGGTCAGATGGATCATCCCATTGGCAGTGGTGATGATAGTCATGTTTGGAGGCATTTATACGGGTATATTTTCACCGATCGAGGCCGGCGCGATTGGTGCTTTTACTGTTTTGATTTTGAATATAGCCCGCAGAACCTTCTCTCTGTCTAAGTATGCCGCCGCCATGGCAAACGTAGCGCGAACCACCGCCATGATTTTCTTGGTTATCATAGGAGCGATGATATTCAGCAAATTTCTGGTGGTGGCTGGCATTCCAGACTTTGTCATAACTGCCATTACGAGTCTCCACATGTCAAAATATGTTGTTCTCCTAATCATCATAGTTTTATATTTAATCATGGGCTGTTTCATGACTGTCCCGGCAATGCTCGCTGTCTCGTTACCCTTATTTTTCCCTTTAACAGAAAGCCTTGGATTTAACGGTGTTTGGTTTGGTATCATCATCGTGCTCATGTGTGAAATAGCGGCGCTTACACCCCCTGTGGGGTTAAACGTTTATGTACTGAAAGCGGTAGTAGGCGACTTGATTCCGACAGGGTCAATTTTCCGTGGCATAGTACCCTTTTTCTTCCTTAATCTTATAATTGTCGCCATACTTATTGCTTTTCCCCAGCTATCCTTATGGTTACCTTCAATGATGTTCAAGCGATAGCGAATCGGAAACAGTGGCTCGACCCAACCAGGTCGCGCATGGATACAAAAAATTAAAAAATGAAAGGAGAAGAAGATGAGTCATACCTATCCACTAAAGATTGATATTGCCAGTCACATTTTGCCAATCAAATACAAAAAGGCTCTTGATGAAGCAGCTCCCGGGCATGTGCAACAGAACATAAACAACATGCTGCCTACGTTATGGGATCTGGACCTCAGGTTCCGTATCATGGACAAATACGAGGTCATACATGTACTGACATTATCCAGACCACCTATCGAGGAAGTGCTTAGCGATCCTAAAAAGGCGTTGGATTTGACCAAGCTGGCAAACGATGAGATCGCTGAGTTAGTTCTTAAATATCCCGAAAGATTTCCTGCTGCCGTAGCTTCTGTGGCGCTAAACAATATTGATGCTTCTTTAAAAGAGCTGGAGAGGGCAATCGTGGCCCTGAAGTTTAGAGGGGTGCAGATATACACCCACGTAAACAACAAACCTCTCGATTCACCAGATTTTGAGCCTCTTTGGGAGATGATGTCCCGCTACAAACTTCCTATATGGATTCATCCCACCCATGGTGTCACTTCTATCGACTATAAAGGTGAAACTGGATCGAAATATGCGGTAGCCGGTACATTTGGCTGGCCATATGAAACCACAGTAGCTATGACCCGTCTCGTTTTTAGTGGAGTATTGGAAAGATGGCCGGATTTGAAGTTCATCACACATCACAGCGGCGCGATGATACCCTTCTATGAGGAAAGGATAACAGCGTTCCATGCTCTCGGTGAGATGCAGTATGGGGATAAACATATGATTGGGCTTACTAAAGCTCCTATCGATTATTACAAGATGTTCTATGCGGATACCGCCATCTATGGCAACACACCGGGACTGATGTTGGCGCGTGCCTTCTTTGGAATAGAGCATCTACTCTTCGGGACGGATTTTCCTTTTGCTGGCCATCATGGCGAGAGGGTCACCAGGCAAACAATAAACGCCATAGAAGAGATGGATATCAGCGATCTTGAGAAAGAGAAGATATTCGAAGATAATGCGAGAGTGTTGATGCGTTTGCCAATATAAGAAACAATTATACCCAGACCTCCATACCATGTGGAGAGAGTTCTTATTAAAAACCAAAGCCTGGCTCAAATCACAGAGTCAGGCTTTTTTGTTTTGTTAATCTCACCCATAAACACTATTCCATAAAGACTGAGAAGCTGTGAAAAAATTGATCCCATGACATTAAACCGGAAGGACGGTCGAGGTGGAGAAGTTTTAGAGCGCTACCTCTAAATTGAAGCATAGTGTTCCAATCTTTTATCATTGTTTGGTTTTTACGTCATAGACAGGTCCCGATAACCTAAATATGCGCATTCTAAAACTTCGGAATCTCGACTGTCCATCCGGTCCAAGAGGGTTTAATCCAATTTTTTCACACCTTCTGAGGCCCTCAATACCAACTCTCGGGGAACAATCCTCGATCGACGCTGAGGAGTAGCATATAGACTTAGTTGCGTGATAACTTCTTTCTGAAGTACACACTTCCAAAAATTTTTAAAAGGGTATATATTACAAACCGTACTTGATGATTGGTAACTTCCAATCCCCAAAATCGTCTGTAATGAAGCTCTAATCTAGAGAGAATGAATGTGGAGACTAAATACCTAAGAATGATCCAAGGGATGAAGAGAAAGGGACGAAATGATTGGACAGTCTACATTCTCCGCTGCGGGGATGGGTCGTTCTACACGGGAATAGCAAAAGATGTGCAGGCTCGGGTCAAACAACATAGTGAGGGTCGGGGGGCAACCTACACCCGAACTCGCCTGCCCGTCAAGCTGTTATATCAACAAGAAGGCTTGACGCATTCCGAAGCTCTTATTCGAGAAGCACAGATAAAAGCGATGCCTCGGTCCAAGAAAGAGGAAATCATCTTTAATGAACATTTTGCCTAACCACTTCATTCCAGCCGTCGCAGATCTTTGGCCCGTGTGGCTAAATTCTCGCGTTATTCTCACTTTTAACCCATAATCTTCAATTCCTGAATATGGTTCCTACTATCAGATCTCCTTCAACTTGATCTCCTTTTTCCTCCACCTTCCTCATTACATCCTTTCCCACGGAGTGAAACCATTTGGAAATTGCCATGATAATAAATTTTTGGTATATTAGGGTCAACTTCCGGGGATGATTCACATTTTCTTTATAATGAACTTTTCAGTGAAATGACAAAAAGATGGGAAGCATTGGTACAATTTTTAGACTTTAGTGAAGCGAGGGAAACATGCCAGCAATTGCATCTCTCGAAGATTTAAAGGCAGCCCAGAAAGATCTTTGCTTTATTTGTTTAGCAGTTTCCCCTTACGACTTACGCCTTACGCTTTACGAAAAAGATTTACGCTATGCGCTCTGCGCCGCGCGCTTTGCGTGATGTTGGAGGGTGGCTCCAGAACAATTGAGTGGTGAGGGTGAACGAGATTCCTGAAAGGAAAAATAGGTGTAAGAATTCAACAATGTCCACCAGATCAGATAAGGTTTCAACCATCAGGAGGCTGCCCATCGAATCAGCGACTGCTATCCATGGCGGCAAAGGGTTCTCGAAGTGCGACAACAATTTGAAGAAAAGACACTCGAGCCGGCACGGGTGGCCGAAGTTATTCTACGCATTATCGAAAACAAATCGCCGAAGTTGCGGCACACAGTTGGTAGTGATGTGACCAGAATCTTGCGGATACGGCGATTCCTGCCAGAATCGCTCTTTGAACGGGGGATGAGGCGCACTTTACATCTGGGCGTCAAGAAATAGGATGTTCCCCAAAGGAACATACGGATGTCGGCTAACAACAGGCCAAAAGGTATGCAACCAAATGCTTCGCACTTCTTTTAGCCTTGAATGTTATACTCCATTTCAAGTTGAAGTCGTTCATAGAGTATGACCCTATGTCACACCTGACATCTAAGAGTGTCAACCTACCCGTGTGTGCTTGCGTACCCATTCTGGAATGGTATGCAGGTTGTAATAGTGTCCCATGGTGCAAAAACATGTGGAGGAGCAGTGCATCAAACATTTTTCTTTTAGCCTCCTCAACTCTTCCATATTAAAATGTGGCTCCCAGATACGGCCCCAGTCGTGATCATAGGAGATCATGTCAAAACAGGGCGAAAGTGTACCATCAGGCCTGATCAAAGCACCATTTTTGCCTGCACGGCAATCCCATGGTCTCATGCGTCCCCTCATCCGATGTTTGAACGTCTGAAGGTGCTCAATAGAGTTGACCATAGGCCAACCCTGGTGTTGTTTTTTAATGAGCCAGTCTAAAAGGTCATCCACTTCTTCAAATTTGTCAGGTGTGATATGCAGCCCATCATTCTGATGTCTGTAGTGGTCAACATCAACAAAACTGTGGGGTGGCTCATTGATATGATAATCAGTCCCCACATAGTTTTGATGGGCGATTTCGGTCAGCATCCTTGCATCTTTGATATTGGTCTTACAAATGTTGATATTCAAGAAGAGGAGGTAACCATATTTTTTTTGCCTTTCGACCAAATAACGAAATTGGGGTTCAATACTGAGCAGTGCTTTGGGCAGACCTTTACGAGGGACTACGCAGTCCACAGCTAAATTTATTGCAGCTACGCCTGCCTGACCCATCTCATCTATGAAGCTCTTGTCCATAAGATATCCATTAGTGGGTAGGTACATGAAAAAACCGTTTTCTGTGCCATAGCGAATAACCTCCAAGATAAAATCCTTTCGCATTAGTGGCTCCCCTCCCATCAGGGGGATGACCCGACACCCTATGGACTTAAGCCAGTCTATGGCACTTTTGGCTGTATCGAGGTCCATACCCGGTCTGTCGTTGTCATATTGGTAACAGTAGTGACAGTCAACGTTGCAGCGATACTCGGTGTAGAGATAGCAGATGATTGGCCTGAACTCATCGGGATGAATTCGAGAAGCGACGTAGGGGATCACCCAGCGCCGAAAGGCTCGAACACCATTGAAGTTTTTATAGCGCATAGTATTAAACATAATTTTCCTCCTATGCTTAAAGTGATTCCGTAGTTCGTGAACCAGCCATGAGCAGAGACCATCAAACTTGTCTCCGCTCATGGCTGCTCACGGTGTTCCTGGCACTTATTTCGCTTCAGTTCGGCCTTAGGCTGTTTGCTTCAGGGCAACTGCCGCCCAGCCGCCGAAGATGGCTACGAGCACCCCAAGGACAATGTCATTCCACAAGGCGCCGGCGATGCTAGTGTATCCGAGGGCAAAAGGAGCGATCAATAACCAGATTCCAAGAATGAGTGTTGTCCAGCCTATCCACTTCATAGTCTTTCACCTCCTTTCTGCTACGTGGCTTCTTCCACCATTATGGAGATCCTGTGGCGAGAACCCCCAATCCATGACCAAATCAATTCCATTATGCTGCCTCAGCCGAATTCCTTTGAATTCCGTTGATATTCCTCCGGAAGCTCTTCTTTGATCTTTGAATCTCCGATTCTTCCTGATTTTCCATGTACTCGTCTTGCCAGACTCGGTCAATTAGTTGTGCAAAGTGCTTTGCATAGGCATCCATTTCATGGCTTTTAGTGGTATAGATCTCTTCAGCACGAGGATGGGTAAAGTAAGGATTCGTCTCTTTAATTACCTGTCTCATCACATGGGGATTATCAATGATCATACAGGGACGAAGATGATTTGAGTTATGGGGCTGTCTCGCCCGAATGGCCTTAAAAAGAGGACTGTCAAGAGCATTCGCCAGTGTGGTATTACGAATGTTATCAACCGCAATATGGGTGTAAACACAAGGCTCCACATCCCCCTTGGCATTTATGTGGAAGTAACGTCGACCTCCAGCAATACAGCCATTCACATGCTGACCGTCATTCCAAAAATCCAAAAAAAACATCTCCTTTTTCTGCCTAAAATACAGGACCTGTTTGCGGAGATGATTGCGCTGTTCAGGGGTGACCATGAGTGAGAAATCAGCCTTGCCATTCACCGGGATATAAAGAAAATACATCTGGGCGAAAGATCCCATTTTGAGCATGAGATCAACAAAAGGCTCCGAAGCCACAACTTCGACATTTTGACTGGTTACGGTGGTCGACGTGCCGATGAGAACCCTTGACTCTCTGAGGTCCTCTGTTGCCTTTATGATCTTTTTGTAAACTCCCTTGCCTCGCCAGTGATCGGTTTCTTCCTCATAGCCCTCAATGCTGATCACAACCATGGCATTTCCCAGTTCGGAGAGCCTTTTTGCCTTTTCACGGGTCATGAGGGTACCGTTCGTATAGACTTGAAAGAAGATTAGAGGGTGCTCCTCGATCATCTGAAAGAGATATGGATAAACCATAGGTTCGCCACCAAGTACAGTGATAAAATGAATTCCTATTTCTTGACACTCCAAGAGGACCCTCTTGACCAGGTCGTAGGGAAGCTCAGGTTTGGTCCCATATCCTAATGTATAGCACCCCTTGCATCGGAGGTTGCAGTGAAGCGTTGGTGAAAGGATCATGACCAAAGGGGGCCAGAATCCATGTTCAGCCTCGAATTGCTGTTTCTTTCCCACGGAAAACCAGGATCTGTAAAAGAGGGTTTCAAAGAGGAAACGCCTGTTTTGGGAAGGCAAGTATTCGAGAACACGCCGGAAGAGACGCTGGGCAGGATGGTGTGGGTTTTCCAAGAGACTGCGTACCCCGGCAATGGCAGATAAGACTTTTTCATCCGATGTCAGTCTTTCTCCAAGGTAAGTCAGTCGAATCAGATTCTCATCAGAAACTCTTCCCAAAAGATCCAGGATCAAGGATATGATCTGGTGGGTTGCAAATCCCTCTATCTTCGATTTAAAGTCCATAAAGCATCCCCATTCCTTGCGTGAACATTTTCGCCATCACTTCAAAAGTCTCCATTCCTCTCAACCCAAACAGAATGATCCACCAGCCCAGATCGCTTGAGCTCTTGCATCAAACTCAAACCCAAATCACTCCCCGAGAGTCGAGGCTGAGCGGTTTGCCAATGGAGCGCAATACAAAAATCAAAAGGGATAGTGGCATGTGAACAGATACTAACATTTTGTAATCCTGGTTCTTTCATCTCTTGAACTATCCGCTTTGAATCCCTGAAATCGATCAGATGCTCCACAGGTCCACTGCTGCGAAAAAGGATCAATTCAAACCATTTCATCTTTTTACCCCTCTCTGTTTTTAATCATCTTAATGCGTAAAATATGCCAACCATATTTTAGTAATAAAATTAATGAGTTAAAAATTTTGTTCAATAAAAGTGTCCTATGGGATAAAATTGGATGTCCCTTTTTCCACTACTTGCTTTGAAATGGAAAATAGGATATTTTAATAGCTAAATGGAAGAAGCCACGATAATAGATGAGAAGGAATTCTTTCGGGAAGCTACTCTTAGGATCTGCGGGAGCTTGGAGATTGAAAAAGCACTTTGGCAAGCCTTTCTATACCTTCGCAGTTTTATTCCAGCTGATGTTACTGTCTTCAACATCTATGATCCCGGTTTAGGGATCGTTGAAACAGTTGCCAGCGCGAATGAGGGTGAGGGATTGATTATGTCACTTAAAACGCCCATCCCCCAGGCAATCCGAAAAATGATTGAAGAAGGAATCTCCAATCCGGAAACAATCCCCCTCGTCCTTATTTTGGAGCGAATGAGCGAATTTCCGATATCAGCCCCAGTGGCCAAGACTCTCAATGTGCCAAATGATGCTTCAGCTCTGGTAATTCGGCTTAGATTAGAAGGGAAGCTTCTTGGGACTCTGGTTTTCATCAATACGACGGGAAAGCGGTATTCCCAAGAGCATGCCCGACTTCTGACACTCTTAAACGAACCTTTGGCTATTGCTTTCACCAACTACTTGAGGTACCGGGAAGTTTCCCAACTTAAAGAATTGCTGGCTGATGACAATCGGTATTTGCATGATGAAATTCGGCGGCGGGTAGGGGATGAGATCGTGGGCACCAATTTCGGGTTAAAAGGAGTAATGGACTTAGTCCGCCACGTTGCGACTCTTTCCAGCCCAGTTTTACTGTTAGGTGAGACAGGGGTAGGGAAGGAAGTGATTGCAAGGGCCATTCACAATCTTTCCCTGCGGAGAGATGGTCCCTTTATTAACATCAATTGCGGAGCAATTCCCGAGACCCTCGTGGACAGTGAACTCTTCGGTCACGAAAGGGGGGCCTTCACTGGAGCACTTTCTCAAAAGAGGGGGCGTTTCGAGCGGGCTCATAGAGGAACTATCTTCCTCGATGAGATTGGCGAGCTACGTTCCGAAGCTCAGGTAAGGTTGCTCAGAGTCCTCCAGGAAAAAGAAATCGAGCGGGTGGGGGGAACATCACCTATCAAGGTGGATATAAGGATTATTGCTGCCACTCACAGAAACCTGGAAACCATGCAAGAGGAGGGGAAGTTCCGTGAGGACCTATATTTCCGACTTAATGTTTTTCCCATTGTGATTCAGCCTCTCAGGGACCGATCTGCCGATATTCCGGCGCTTGTTCACCACTTCATTCAAAAGAAGGTTCGAGAAATGGTCTTACCTTATATTCCTACCCTTGCCCCTGGGGCAATCGACCGCCTAATTAATTATCATTGGCCAGGAAATGTGAGGGAGCTTGAGAATGCGGTGGAGCGGGCCTTAATCCTTAGCCATCGGGAACCCCTGACCTTTGAGGATTTAGGAACGCCGATGCAAAAAGGGAGTGAGAAAAAAACCAGTAGGATAACCGATAATAGCCTGCTTAACCTCGACCAAGCGATAATCCAACATATCTTGCGCGCATTAGAAATAACGCAAGGTAAGGTTGGGGGAGAAGAGGGTGCTGCCCGACTTTTAGAAATCAATCCTTCAACCCTCCGGAAAAAGATGCGGAAGCTGGGTATTCCTTTCGGCCGGAAGGTAAGAAGTCATTCATGAAATTGTGTTGTTCCATCCTTGGCCTTTCTCCGAGTTAAGGATATCTGCATTCCTCCTACCAGCCAGTGAACTCGGAAAAGCTATAAATGGTATCGGTCGTTCCTGTGGAGCGTGCCTAAAACTACTAAGGAGTCCATTATTAAGAAGACATCTTCTTCTGAAAATCTCCCCTCTTTTTCAAAGAGGGGAATTCCTCCTTTTTTAAAATAAATGGGGTCAGTCCGTGAATACAGGTTTTTTTACAGAAGATGTATTAAGGGTTACGCAAGCAGCGAGTTGAGTAAATCCCATTAGAAATTCCAGTCGTTCGACCCAGAGGCTCTCGACGGGCGGGGCACTCGCCGCGCAAACGCTGGCGTAGCGGGTTAAACCCCACCGGGGTTATTTAATCCCGCTATAGCGGGACTGCAGAGTATCTGGGCATTATTTCTAATGGGGCAAATCAAAATTAAGATATTACTTTCAAAAGATTAGAGAAGTGTTTTGCAAGAATTTCATAAATTCCCGGACTGACTCCATTTCCCAGCAGGCAATCAAACGTATGCCCGGACGGTTTCGTTTTGGAGAGCTCCAAAAGACCTGCCCTGGCATTAGCTATCCAACTTTGAAACGAGCTCTAATGGATTTGAAAAGGCAAAAGATAATTCGTTGTCTCGGAAAGGGGCGAGATGCAGAATGGGAACGAATTGGATCACGGAGCGATTAACAGGATCACGAAATGGATTAATGATCCTATTAAAAGGTAATTGTAACTGATAAACCTGGTAATAAACATGGTAATAAGTAACTTATGGTTTTTATGTTGTACCGCCTTACACCTTGCGATTCGCGCTTCACAGTGGGATGCACTTTGAAGTTTTTGTTTTGGATTTTCACCTTACGCCTCACGACTCACACCTTGCGGTAAAGAGGGTGAGGGTGGATGAGATTTCTGAAAGGAAAAATAAGTGTAAGAATTCAACAACGTCCCACGGATTTCGGACTCTCTGGGTCTTCTG
>Ga0214474_1000491_pt1 | contig 19626 bp, 20 predicted proteins | sample RVTome_2_FD_187335 | JGI IMG/M metagenome (GOLD analysis project Ga0214474, IMG submission 187335) | Soil microbial communities from uranium-contaminated site in the Upper Colorado River Basin, Wyoming, United States - RVT95D214 HiSeq ...
CGATAAGCCTGCCTGCGCTCGATGAAAAGACATTAGACCTGAATATGCCTCCATTTTTCAATTGTTGGTTAAATAAGCGTGTGATAAAATTCAGTCAGGGCTAGTCCGGACTACCCTTGAGGTTGCGGCTAGCCCTATAGATGTTTGGAAATGGACTTATCTGTTCTGCTTTCTTTAATAGAACAGCCTCCCGGCTACCGGCAGCTAAAAGGCGAGCTAACTAAGTCGCAGAAAAAGGGCATCAAGTTGGTAGCAACTGATGCTGTAAAACCCTTTGTCATAGCTGCTCTTCACCAGGGGCTAAACTTGCCCGTTTTGGCGGTAGTTGCGCAACCTGAAAGTGCCAAGAGACTCTATGACGAACTACAGGCTTGGTGCCCCGGTTCAGCCTGGCTTCAATTTTTCCCCGAAATTGACTTTTTGGCTGGTGAATACTCGGCGTCTGATGTCTTTACGATAGCCGAAAGGTTGCGAACTCTTTCGGCCTTAACCCTTTGCCGTGATATGTCGGTAGATAGGCGGAGTCCCTTAATTGTAAGTTCCGCTTTAGCCGCTGTTAGCAGGACTGTGTCTAGAGACGAGTTTATTACGTCTTGCCATGCCTTAAGTGTCGGCACGAGTGTCGACCCGCTGCAGCTTGTAGCAAGATGGCAGGCTATGGGATATGAACTGGAGAATATTGTCGAAGTGCCTGGAACAGTAAGCCGTCGAGGGGGTATCGTGGATGTTTTCTCTCCGGATTGCACGTTTCCTCTCAGGATAGAGTTCATTGGTAACCAGGTGGAGAGCATTAGACTTTTTGACCCTAAGACACAGCGTTCATTAAACTTGGTAGACTCAGCGACTATAGCTCCAGCTAAAGAAAGCCAGCACGATCTTAGTAGCGATATCATTCTAGATTACCTACCTGAGGATGCGCTGCTGGTTACAGATGATCTAGATGAACTACGAATTGTTGTAGACAAGCTGAACAAGGATACTGAAGAGCTTGGCCGGGCAAAGTTGAAACAGGGCGAGCCAGCATCGGACCTGCCTGTTATATCCTGGCCAGAATTTGAAACAAAGATAAAGAAAATTAAGCAACGCTTAATGCTCTATTCATGGAACACCGATCACTCTGATAAAGCCTATCTATTGCCTTTAGCTCCGGTGCCAAGCTATGGAGGCAGACTTGAAGCCTTCTCCAATAGGCTTAAGGAAATGCTCAAGGAGGGCAGGCGTATCGTTGTAGTCAGCCAGCAGACAAATCGTCTCGCTGAACTATTGCAGGAGCAGGATGTCATGGCCAGCCCGGTTTCACAGATAGAGGAGGTGCCGCCTCAGAAATCAGTTACTCTGATTCAGGGGTCGCTGGCTGAGGGATGGGTGATGAGAGATGTCCTTACCATGTTTACTGATAATGAAATTTTTGGCTTCGTCAAACGACGACGTTTGTCTAAAAAAAGACCGATACGCTATCACTGGTTTATCTCCGAGTTGACGCCAGGTGATTATGTAGTCCACATTGAGCATGGTATTGCCATGTTTTCTGGGCTGACCAAGATGCTCACGGATAGCATTGAGCGGGAGTATCTCGTCTTGGAATATGCTGCAGGTGATAGGCTATATGTGCCTGTTGACCAGGTTGACCGTGTCAGTCGCTATGTTGGCGCCGGTGACCAACCACCGGCATTAAGCCGATTGGGAACACAGGAATGGGCACGTACCAAGCAGAGAATTAAGGAATCAGTGGCCAACATTGCCCGTGAGCTTCTGAGTCTATATGCGGCGCGGGAGATAATTACTGGATTTGCTTTCTCTTCAGATAATCTATGGCAGCAGGAACTGGAGTCATCTTTTCCTTACATGGAAACCCCTGACCAATTGGAGGCTGTTCAAGCTGTCAAAAATGACATGGAGAAGGCGCAGCCCATGGACCGCCTTGTTTGCGGAGACGTAGGTTATGGTAAGACTGAAGTTGCGCTTCGGGCTGCGTTTAAGTCGGTGATGGATGGTAAGCAGGTAGCCTTGCTCGTTCCGACTACAGTTTTGGCGCAACAGCACTTTGCCACTTTTCGTGACAGGCTGCAGGCCTTTCCCGTAAGGGTCGAGATGTTGAGCCGTTTCTGCACCGAAAGAGAGCAGACTGGCATAATCGAAGGTCTGTCAGCAGGTACAGTGGATATCTGCATTGGCACTCACCGTTTATTGCAGAAAGATGTCGTGTTTAAAGACTTAGGGCTCATAATCATAGATGAAGAGCAGCGCTTTGGGGTAATACACAAGGAGCACTTGAAGAAGCTGAGAAGGGAGATAGATGTTCTTACCTTAAGTGCCACTCCTATTCCTCGCACTCTCCATATGTCGCTGGCTGGAATTAGGGACATGAGCACGATTGAAACTCCGCCGGAAGAGCGTCTGCCAATTAAGACTCATGTGGGTGCTTATGATGAGGGGATAGTCCGCGAGGCAATACTGCGTGAGCTGGAGCGGAATGGCCAGGTATTCTTCGTTCATAACCGGGTTCACAGCATAGCCATGGTTGCTGACAGGTTAGGCAGCCTGGTTCCCGATGGCAGAATATCTGTCGCCCATGGCAGAATGCCTGAAGAGGAGTTGGAAAAAGTGATGACGGATTTCGTTAATCATAAAAGCGACATTTTGGTCACTACCACCATTATCGAGTCCGGACTTGATATACCTAATGCTAATACCCTGATTGTTGACTATTCGGACAGGTTAGGATTAACGCAGCTTTATCAACTTAGGGGTCGCATTGGGCGTGGTAGCAACAATGCCTACGCTTATTTCTTTTTTGAAAAAGGTAAACAACTGACTTCTGAGGCTCGGAAGCGTCTTAAAACTATCTCTGAGGCCGCAGAGCTGGGGGCTGGATTTGCCATTGCCATGAGGGACCTGGAGATTCGTGGAGCCGGTAACCTGCTGGGTGTGGAACAAAGCGGTTATATAGCTGCTGTAGGTTTTGACCTTTATTGCCGGCTATTGGCTGAGGCAGTGGAGGAGTTAAGACAGGAGCGAGCAGTAGGGGAGGAGAGAAGAGTACCGCAATCTTCGGTTACAACTATAGCTCTGCCTTTAGCCGCCTATATTCCAGAAGAATATATACTTGCTTTAAGCACGAGGCTGAGTTTTTATCAGCGGTTGGCTGCGGTGAAACGAGCTCAAAAAATAGGGGACATAGCGATGGAGATGAATGACAGGTTCGGACCGATGCCGCAGCCGGTCAAAAATCTTCTCTATGTAGTGGAAATTAAGCAGCTTGCTGCTGCGGCGATGGTGGAATCCATTTCTACAGAGGATAGACAAATAGTTTTGAATTTTAATAGCGCCAGGGAGATAAGAAAGCTATCTTTGGCACAGGATTTTAAATCTGGAATCAAAGTAGGCAGCCAGTACGTAAAACTTGACATAAAGCTATTGGGTAATAGTTGGCAGGAAGTGCTAAAAGAAGTGCTTCAAAAAGTGTCTATAAACATGCTGGGAGGCAGAGACGATTTCTAGATTTGCACACTATGGCCTTGTGGTTCAAATCCAATGTGGGCTACCAACTGCTTGCAAAAGTTTGCAAATCGTAGCTAATTTTGGTACAAATTTGTCCACTGATACTTGCTATAACTTTTAGCGACTTGTGACCTACCTCGTCTTCATTTTATTTGACTAATATCTACGTATCTACTAAAATAAGTCTATTAGTGTAGACTTATATAAACTATGTTATTTAATTCCAAAGATATTGAAGAGCAGGCAGCATTTTTTACGGCACTGTCTGACGCTACCCGTCTCAAACTGTTAAAACTCCTCGGTCGCCAACGTAAACCGGATGCTCTATGTGTTAATGCTTTAGCTGGCTTACTGGGGGTGACCCAATCAGCGGTATCTCAGCACTTGAAGGTATTGAAATCTGCCGGGCTGGTGAAAGGCGTAAGGCGAGGTTACCACATCCATTATTTTGTTAATTATGACATGGTCGAGAAGTATCGCAATCTTTTCTCAGCGGCTCTTAGCGTTGAAGCGCCCAGCGAGAATCAAGTGTGTCAGGAAAATTGTCCGGAAAGGAGATAAGAAAATGTCTCATCAAATTAGTTGCGGCTGCGAACAACACTCTCACGGTATACAAAACCTCACAGGGCACCAGAGTCACTGTTGCTGTAGCCACAATCGTGCACCCCGCCGCTTCCCCACAAAGCAGGAAGTCAGAGAGGAACTTACGGAATACCTGCAGCAGTTGAAAGCGGAGGCAAAGGGTGTTGAGGAAAAGCTAGCTGAAATGGAAACAGAGAGCTAGGCATGCCTGATGCTCTATCGGTCGATAGCGAGGCCATCGCGGTACGCACCCTCTCCAAGCATTATGGGACGGTCATTGCTGTCAACAATATCAGCTTCGCGGTAAGAGAGGGCGAATTCTTTGGCTTCCTGGGCCCCAACGGCGCCGGGAAAACAACCACTGTAAGAATACTTACCGGGGTTATCGAAGCAGACGATGGGGTTGCCCTGATTAAGGGCTCCAGAGCCGGCAGTATAAAAGCGAAACAGATAGCCGGAGTTGTCCCGGAGATGGCAAATGCTTACATCGATTTCTCAGGCTGGAATAACCTTATGCTTATGGGCAAGCTTTATGGCGTTTCCTCCCGTCAGGCACAAGAAAGAAGCCAGACCCTGATAAAATCTCTGGGACTTTTCGACCGCAAAGATAGTCTCGTCAAAACATACTCCAAGGGGATGAGACAGCGGCTTATACTGGGGATGGCACTGGTTAGCGACCCCGAGGTGCTGTTCCTGGACGAGCCTACTTCCGGCCTAGATGTCCAGAGCACCCGCTTAATTAAGGACATGCTACGCAGCCTGAACGCCGCGGGCAAAACAATCTTCCTGACCACCCATGACATGGACGAGGCTAACCAACTCTGTGATCGCGTAGCTATTATTAACAAGGGAAGGATTGTAGCCATAGACGCTCCGGAAAAGCTGCGGACGGCTACCAGAGGCCGGAATTCGGTTGAGGTCAGCTTCAGTAGCAACGTAAATCGGGTGAGTCTGGCACAACTTCCCGGAGTGAAAGAATTTGAAAAGATCGGCGATAAGTACCGTCTATATACGGATAACCCGGGTGAACTTGTTGTCACACTGGTCGACTATTCCAGGACTGCCAGACTTAAGATAGTGACCCTTAACATGCTAGCCCCTTCTTTGGAAGATGCATTTGTGGCACTAACGGGAAAGGAGGAAAGGCATGCTTGACCTGGGTATAGCCTGGCAGCAGATCCGCCGTGCCCTCGTAATAGCGGGCAAGGATATCCGTATCTATTATTTCAAGGGACCGGTAATTAGCTTTGGTGTCCTTTTCCCTATCTTTCTGTTTCTTGCGTTTGCTATTGGCAGGCATTTAACCGTTGACTTTATGATACCCGGGCTCTTAGGAATGATTCTGTTCTTCACGGCAACCGCAATTTCACCGGTAGTCATGCCGTGGGAGGCTCAGGCGAGAACGCTGGAGCGACTAATGTCCTGCCCGGTAAAACCGCAGACCATCGTCATGGGAGACATAATTGCCTCCTTCGCTTTCGGGACAATCATATCGGTGGTGCCTGTCATTATCGGCCTTATCATGGGAATAACGATATCGAATCCTGCGATTCTGATAGTAGCGATTATTCTAGGGGGTGTTTGTTTCGCTGCCCTCGGCATCATGTTCTCAATTCCGCCATCTAATTTACCGGCCACAATCAACATGATTGCCTCGGTGGTCAGATTCCCGGTGGTCTTTATCAGTGGCATTTTTATTGCGTTGAATGAACTGCCTGTTTGGGGACAGTGGATTGCGTATATATCGCCTCTAACGTATTTTACCGACATTGCCCGTGACTCTATTCAAGGCCATGGATACCTACCGCCGGTTATCGACTTCGCGGCACTTATAGGTTTTACCGTCGCCTTTATTCTGGTAGCCATGTTCATGCATAGAAAGACAATGCCGGCAAGAATACAATAACGTTGCGCAAATCGGACACAACCGATGATTTTCATGAAAAATTCGCATAATCTTCACAAGGTATTCACAATATTATGATAATATCAAATCTATCTACGCACTTAGTATGACCACAAAAATAGGTGCACCGCTTTTTATGAAATGGAGCCTGACAGCAATGTTTCGTTACGCAGTAAAAGAGCTACTGAAAAGAAATAAGTTGCACCTGCTCAATGTCATAACTATCGGACTGGTCACGCTGATGGTCATTACTTTGAACAGCCTGGCGAGTGCCTATCGTGATGCAGCCAGATTGCCGTTTGAGGATATCCAAGGAAACATTATCATACAGAGGAACGGGAATGTTCCCGAGAATATTTCGGGAGTTTTGCTATCATGTTCACTGGCGCCGATACCGCAGGAGTTAATATCCGAAATCAAAAAAATTGATGGCGTAAAAGATATTTCGGCCGCCTTAACGCTGTGGGTCTTCGACCCGGATAATTTCAAACGCGTTTCCGGAGTCGATTTCCATGATAGCTTCGGCCAAAAACTGGCAGCCAAGCTTATCGACGGCTCTATTCCCGACACTGATAACCAAATACTCGTCGAAAAAACCTACGCCCAAAAGAATTCGCTTGAAGTAGGCCGGGAAACTACGATATCGGGCCAGCATTTTACTGTTGTCGGAGTTGTCGGTACTACAGGAAACGAGGTGATGGCATCCGATGTTTATTTAAATCTGGGGACTGCACAGGAAATGGCCTATCAGTCGCAAAGCTTGCAGCAGGTGGAGACCTTCAATGATACAGATATCAATATTATTTTTATTAACGTCGGTCAGACCAGCCTGGAAGCTATAACCCACACCATTAAAGGAATTATCAGCAACCCAGATATGACTACTGGGAAGACACCTTTAGGTCAGACCGTCGGCAGTTACAATATCTACACGCCGGAATCATTTGAGAATCAGATATCATCTCTTTTCCACATATCAGACAAATTAACATGGATTATTTCCTTAATACTTTTCTTTGGAGTTGCAATTATAGTCGCCAGAAATGCCCTACGTACTATCCTAGAAAGGAGAAAAGAATTCGGCATCTTGAAAACCGTGGGCTTCAAAAATCGGGATATACAACGTGAAGTGAGTCTAGAAATCTTCATCCAGATTCTTGCCGGGTTCCTTATTGGTCTTGCTGCGTCAATAATTGCCATTGTCATCTTTAGCCGCACCACGGTATCCATAGCTATACCCTGGGAATTAACTGCTTACCCGCATTTTTTGCTGTCTAACCCTAACGAAGCAAATGTGACTCAAGCACACCTGCTCCCCATCAAACTGGAGCCGCTGCAGGTATTTGCATCATTTGTAATCATCATGGCTGTGGGACTGGCTACATCATTTTTGAGCGTCTGGCAAATAAATAAACTCAAACCCATGGAGGTGATGAGGCATGAGTAATATCGTTGCCGTTAATCAGTTGACCAAAACGCTGGGCAATCTCAAAGTTATCGACCGCATATCGTTCAGTATAGAGAAAGGTGAATTCCTGGCTATACAAGGGCCCTCCGGCTCCGGGAAAACGACCCTGCTCGGTCTATTAGCCGGCCTGGAAAAGGCAGATGAAGGCAACATAGTAGTTGCGGATAAGGACCTGACCTCGATGACAGAGGATGAACTGGCCATATTCCGCAGGTATAACGTTGGTTTCGTATTTCAATCGTTCAACCTCATACCAACACTTAACGTAGTCGAGAATATCGCTCTGCCCCTGTTTCCGGAGCATGTATCAAGGAAAGATATGTTTGAACGGTCCGGAAAAGTGGCGAAAGCTGTTGGACTAACAGAAAGGTTAGACCATTATCCCAACGAGCTTTCCGGAGGCGAGCAACAGAGGGTTGCCATAGCCAGGTCATTGATAAACGAGCCCAAGATCATTTTTGCCGATGAGCCCACCGGCAACCTTGATAGCAAGACAGGTCAGATGATAATTGAATTGCTTCGTAAACTTAATAGCGACAGGGGGCAGACAATGGTACTGGTAACGCACGACGACACCATAGCTAATGAATCAGACCGCATAATCCGAATCTTAGACGGGAGAATAGCGAATGAGAATTAGAGCAGCCGTTTTAACCGCTGCCCTGTTATCAATTCTGCTGACAATCGGTATTTTTATTCAGACCGCGTGTACTTCTCAGCCGAACACAAACAATCAGCCTGGTCAATCTCAAATTGAAACAAATCAGTTAGATAATACAGAATCCACAACAACCCCTTCCACGACATCAGAGCCTCCCGAAGAATCCGGTCCCGCCGCCGTTCCGACAAGTTCCGTTAGCGTTGTGGTCGCCGGCTATATCAACCATGGTCCACTACAACCAACAGTAAGGGCTATAAAAGAGGTGCTTTCTAAATACGATGATAAGGTCTCCGTCACCTGGATTGATTTAGCCACAGCCGAGGGACAGACTTACTTTCAGGAACATGGGCTGACTGCTCACATGAATGTCCTAATAAACGGCACCTCAACGTATCAGGTTGATGGCAAAACAGTAAATTTCGAATGGTTTGAAGGTCAACAATGGACTCGAGAACAGCTGGACGCAGTATTGGCTAACCTGATCAATAAGTAACTGCCCAACTCCGATTGTTAAAGGATTTTAGCACATTGCTGTATCTTCTAAAAGAATTTACGCGTAGGAAAGACAGAACTATAACTAATCTACTGGTTCTTGCAGCTCTGGTGGCTATTTTCGTAGTTCTAACTTCGGTAATAAATTCTTACTCTCAAGCTATTTATTTACCTTTTCAAAGCGTGGGCGTCGATATGATAGTTCATAAATCTGGTCCCCAATCTAGTGATACGTCTACCAACGCTATACGCCTGCCCTTTGGCAACGGACTGTTTCAGCAAGACGAGGTAGACAATATAGCTTCACTCAATCATGTTAAAAATGTCTCTAAAACCCTGGTACTGTGGCGCTTTGATAAGGGAGAATTCACTTCAATAGAAGGACTGGAACCCGGTAGTTTTATAGGTGAGAAATATAAGTCATGGCTAGTGTCCGGCCGTTTTCTCCGGGCAGGTGAAGAGCACAAGGCGGTTGTCGAAAAGCACTTTGCCAAATTCTATGGATTGAACCTGGGGGATAGTTTATTGTTAGGCAATATTCAATTTGAAATTATTGGCCTCCTATCCGCACAGGAGCAGAGCCAGGTTTCGGCTACAAACCTTTATATAAATTTACCAGATGCGCAGATACTTCTGGACACAAAAAGCTTCAGTCAGCTCTACTTAAAGCTCGATGCCCTGTCCTCAGATGATGCTGTCCGGTCCGAAATCAGTCACATTGATAAAGATGCTATCATTGTTTCCGGTAGCTCTATCGCCGCATCGGTCAGCAATGTCATTGAAATTTATCAGAAATTTCGTTTGCTTATCTTGGCGATTATTGGAATTATTCTGACGTTAATACTAGTCCAAGTCAATACTACATCCTTAATGGAACGAAGAAAAGATATAGGTGTTCTACAAACGGTTGGTTGGACAAAAGCAAATATAAGCAGGCAAATAGTCTCAGAGATATTCGTGCAAACCATTATCGGGTTTGTTCTGGGCATCTTAGTAAGTATGCTCACAATCATAGGAATTGGCTCAATCAGTGTGCAGGCTCAAGTATCTCAAGGCCTGGGCAACAATTTATCTACGTTATCCGCACCTGTCGTATTATCAACTCCAGCAATTGCTCAATTTTTAATTCTCATTCTGGCCAGCTCGACCATTGTATCATTCTTCCTATCCAGGCAGCTGTCCAGCATGAAGCCATTGACTAATCTAAAGAATTAAAATTTAGGTAATTATCCCTTGACAACATGTACTTTCTGTGATAGAATACATGTATAAGGGGGATAAAGAAATGACCAAGAAACGAATGAATCACATAGCTAGACTTCAAAAATATACTGTGAAAGACCTTAACAAAGAGTTCCCTAATGATGGGGCTTGCCTTGAATGGCTTAAGAACCATCGTTGGCCTGATGGTATCCATTGTCCTGTCTGCGACAAGATAACAAAGCACCATAAGGTTTCTAATCGCACCTGTTATGAGTGCGACAATTGCGGTCATCAAGTTTATCCCCTTGCTGGTACAATATTCCACAAGTCTGCTACCCCACTCAAGACTTGGTTTGAAGTGATTCATCGAATGGCTTCTACTCGATGTGGAATCTCTGCCAAGCAAATCCAAAGAGAATTTGGTGTTACCTATAAAACAGCTTGGCGTATGTTCAAACAGACTCGCTCTTTGCTCGGAGAATGCAATCCTATTTTCACTGGTGAAGTTGAGGCCGATGAGACCTACATAGGTGGAAAAGCCAGAGGCAAGCGAGGTCGGGGAGCAGAAAACAAAACTGCCGTTGTTGGTATAGTGCAGAGGGGAGGCAAGGTTGTCGCCTCTGTTGTGCCTAATGTTAAAAGCTCTACCATTGTTCCGTTTATCACAAGTAGGATAGCTCCTAATGCCGTTCTTTACACTGACGAGTTTCCTAGCTATGACCATTTCACGAGGATTGGTTTCAAGCATCGGAGAATAGAACATGGTGCTAGGGTCTATGTTGATGGGAATATCCATACTAACCAGATTGAGGGGTTTTGGTCTTTGGTAAAACGTGGTATCTCTGGTGTCTATCATGCCGTTAGTCCTAAATATCTCCAATCCTACCTCAACGAATATTCCTTCCGGTACAATCATAGAGATGATAATATGCCAATGTTTAAGGTTGTTTTGAATCAGATTCGGGCTTTTTAATGGGTTGGGATGCTTTCTTAAGAATATTATAGAATTGTTGAGTTGTAACACCCTCATTGACACTATCTTCTATGGGAAAAGTTCTCTCTTTTCTTTTTCTGATTATTTTATCCTTCAATTCCTTCACCTTCGATTGATTAACTGCTTCGATAACCTTAGAAATAGGGATTACTATAGCTATACCCATATTTACTGACTGTCTATTCCCACTATCGTCAATAAATGTATCAAGATTAGATTCGGAGTTTTCCCAGTGACCATGCATTACCCCCAATAGATATGACGGACAGCCAAAATCAACTTCTGTATCTGTATCAGCTTCCAAAGGCAACCCCTTAGGGGGAGCAGAGGGAAACAATCTTACATTTCCCAAGTGAACGAATACAGGTGACCCGCTAAGACCTCCAATTGACCTAGCTTCAATAAGATATGCATCCATCTTGCCTTTTCTTGTCACAATTGGTTCATCTGGCATTGCCGCAATATTACCAATTCGTATAATCGGAATATTTTTCTGCTCCCCAGTATGTTGAGTAAATAATCCAGGTAAAAAGACATCATCTCCGATGCCAATACAATATTCATTTAAGACTTCAGCGTTTACAGATGACGTCAATGGATAGGGTGCATAGTCAATATCCATGTCATTGGGCAATTTCATACACGGCAAAATCGCAATGTCAACAAGTGCATCGGGATGAAACACCCATTGACCACGGGATGTATCTATGAAATCTCGCCCACCCGTTCTAAGATTGACTCGTAGATAAATTATCTCACTCATGTGCCTAGACCATATACCTTCAAGTATATGTTTGGCTGTCACAAGATGCGTAAATTTGGTTTCACCAATTTGCTCCTGGATAAAAAATGCAGTCCCATGAAATTCCATTCCTGTGTTGGTATTGGTACACAGGAACACGACACATTTCCTAACTGCATCAGGAATCTGCATTAGATTATCCTTTCCATCCGATAAGTAATAGCGTACCACGCCTCCTATACGCAAGTCCTTTTTTAATTCTAACATAATATTATCCTCTATCTATACATGCTTAAAGGGGATACTTACCAAAATTTATTACAGATAAACTGAACCTACGCGGATATTAAAAAGACCTTTCGATAACCAGATCAAAATCGCAGATTGGGACAAGCTGACTAGCTAGTAGAAAGGCTTTGTTAATGAAAAGGCGGCTTGGTTGATGGACCCGGACTTAGACTACATCACGCAAACGCAAATGTGGCTCTAAAAGTTCTATATATTGAACAACTTGGGCTACCATGCTGGATTTGAACGTTTCTCTGTAGTAAGGCATCTGAACTTGGCGGGTAAGTCCGGGCAGTGCTGGACACATGGGTTCGGAAGTAGAGGATTTTTGGGAAAGGACAAAAACCCCTTTTGTTTGTGGGCTATATGGGGTGGGGGGCTTAGCCTTCTATGCCGTAGTCGTGGAGGCAGTCGATTAGGTCCTGAACGGTAACGATTTTTTCGGTATCTTCATCCGTGATTTCAAGCTTGCGTCTTGGCGTGCTGAATTCTTGTTCTATTGCTGTGATGAGCTCTGCCAAATCAGGGGGGTCAATATTGAGGTCGTCAACAAAGGATGCCGAAGGCACTATTGATTCTTCGTCAACGCCGAGTTGCTCTGCAATTATTTTCTTAAGCTTTTCTGAAATGCTTGCCATTCATTTCCTCTTGATGTCCAGGCTTTCTCAGTTTTCCTAATCGCTTATTGTTGCTTACCTTGCTGTATACATGTAGTTACCACTGAACCCAAAACCCCGTTGACAAATTTTTGAGAGGTATCACCACCAAAACTCTTAGCTAACTCAACAGCTTCGTTAATAGCTACTTTCATTGGAACTCTATTATCGAATAAAATCTCAAAAATGGCAAGGCGGAGAATATTTCTATCTATGGGGGCTATTTGATTGACGGGAAAGGCGGGGGCGAACCTTCGGATTACATCATCGATATTTTCCTTGTTCTGGAGAATCCCGTTAACCAGGCTTTCGGCAAAATCGGCTGCTTCATCAGGCAGGGCTTTTTCCTCTAGCAAGCGAGCCAAAACATCCTTTGGCTTATGAGCCGAGCAGTCAAGCTCGTAAAGTGCCTGCATGGCAATAGTCCTTGCCTGCCGTCTAAATCCAGTCATTCTGCTTCATTCCTCAATAAGTGAACGGGCGATACCTTTTTTGAATCGTGGCGTATGCAATGAAGACATAAGCCGATGGACTTTGAAATGAGGACGATTTCCTTGCCGCAATGGTTGCAGCTGGCAGTAGTTTTGGTGGAAAAGCTACGCTTCAGCATCTTGGCTCTAACCACAGAGACTCGACCAGCCTGATCAAGCACAGCCGCCACGTCTGTGGTCTGGCGTGTGGGCAATTATCCTCTGCGCCATTTTGTTATTTCGCTGACGGTCTGAGCGTTGCTGATGTTAAATGTTTGTGCTCCGGGGCTAATTCGCTTGATTAACTTGGACAGCGCCTCGCCAGGTCCCATCTCAAAGAAGGTGGTTACACCTCGGGCGATCATACTTTCAATAGATTGCTGCCATTGTACCGGGCGAACAATCTGGCTAATCAACTCTTCTTTTATCGCTTCTAAGTCGGTAAGCGGTTGTGCGGTAACATTAGCTACAACCGGGACTGATGGTTTATTAAAGGTAAACTCCGATATGGTATTTCTTAGCCTTGCTATGGCCGGCTCCATCAATAGGGAATTGAAAGGTCCGTTTACTCTCAGAGGGATGATGCGGCGAGCCCCTTTTATCTGTGCTAATCTCTTGGCCTTGGTCAGGCTTTCCTGGCTGCCGCTGACAGTGACCTGGTCTGGAGCATCAATATATGCAATCTCGACATCTGTGGAGACGCTTATGCTCTTGAAGACCTCTATGTCTAAGCCGCCCATAGACACCATGCCGCCGCCTGTTCTTTGTCCAGCTTCGTTCATTAATCGTCCTCTCTCATGAATCAAGCGTGCGGCATCAGACAAACTGAGGACGTCAGCAGCTACCAGGGCTGTGTAAGTGCCTACGTCATGACCAGCAACGAAAATGGGTGCCGGCAAGCCGTTATTGCTAACCTCCAGGGCTGCTCTCAGGCAGGCTACGCTTGTGGCTAACACTGCTGGTTGAACATTTGCGGTCTGCTTCAGTTCATCTTGAGGACCTTCAAAACATAGACGAGATAGCGAGAAGCCCAGAGTCTTGTCGACTTCGTCGAAAACTTCTCGGGCTGAAGTGTAGTGTACGTAAAGGTCTAACCCCATACCTACAGAGTGGGATTCCTGTCCGGGGAAAACATAAGCTACTTTTATTGCTTCTACCATATCTCCTCCTTGTCGTTCAATCTCACCGATAGGTCAATTATTTTCTAAATTTCACTTAACCCATGGTTTTCAGTGGTGGTTATGTTTTTAAGTCCAGTCATCACTTGCTGGGTGTTTTCTTCGGGGTCTTAATCTCAACCACTTCCCTTCCTGCATAGGTACCGCAAGTAGGACAGACATGATGAGGTAATTTGGGAGTGTGACATTGAGGGCAATCAACCAGTTTGGGAATGTTCAGAGCCAGGTGGCTGCGCCTTTTCCCTTGCCGCGATTTGGCATATTTTCTCTTTGGTAACGCCATTTAGGTTTTACTCTCCTTCCCCAGGCTGATTAGTTTGGACCAGCGCTGGTCGTGGGTGCGAGACGGGCACTGACAGGGATATTTGTTGAGGTCTTGCCCGCATGCTGGGCAAATTCCAGCGCAATCTGGATGGCAAAGCGGCTTGGCGGGCATGGTCAATAAGGCATATTGTTGTATGGCTTCGCTCATGTCCAGCATCTGACTCTCGTCGATAATGAGATTATCAAACTGACCGGGTGAAGATAAGCCTTCGGATATGGCCACGCTGGGAAGAGATTCCTCCTCAAAGCTATAGCTTGCTTCATGATCAATCAGTTTGAGACATCGACTGCAGATTCCTGTTACTAAGGCTGTCATTTCACATTTGACCATTATGCCGCTTTTAGTGCGCGTTAAAATAACATCGCCTTTAACCGACTTTATGTCGTTAGTACCGATGTTCTTGTCTATGTGGTAGCTATGCCTTGAGCCTATTGGCTCCTTGAGCAACTGAGCAACATTGATTTGCATTTTATATATTTAAATCTATGAACTTGGTTCATTATAGGTTGAGATATTTTTAAAGTCAAGCTAACATAATTATTGACATAAAATGTCTTCTAACTGAGTTTTCTTTGGTAGAATGTGCCAGGTTCTTGGAGTATAATGGCTACGTGGGGGCAATCCAAGAGTAGCGAGTGAGACTTTGACAAAAGCAGAACTGAAGGCCGAGGTAAACAAACAATTAGAGCAACAACGCCAGAAACTTATTGAATTGAGCCTCAAGATTCATGCTAATCCAGAGCTAGCGTTCAAAGAGGAAAAGGCGTCAAGCTGGTTAACCAGTTACCTGGCAAAAAACGGTTTTCAGGTAGAAGACGGGATTGGTGGTCTGTCTACTGCTTTCAAGGCATCTTATGGCACTAATAACCCTGTAATTGCTCTGCTTGCTGAGTATGATGCTTTGCCTGAGATTGGCCATGCCTGTGGACACAATATAATAGCTGCATCCGCAGTAGGAGCGGCTGTGGCCACCAGGTGTATTGTTGATAATTGTGGCGGGACGGTTGTAGTATTGGGCACACCTGCAGAGGAACTTATTGGAGGCAAGGTGTTAATGTTGAAGGCTGGTGTTTTTGATGGGATTGATGCAGCTATGATAGTACATCCTGGGATAAGGAATGCATCTGCTACCGAAGCGCTAGCCTGTATTGGACTGGATGTTCAATTTTTAGGCAAGGCAGTTCATGCTGCTGCTTATCCTGAGCAAGGAATAAATGCTCTTGAGGCTATGATTTTGGCATTTAATGCTCTTAATTCACTCCGTCAACATATTAAGGATAGGGCTCGAATTCACGGCGTAATCACCCACGGTGGCGAGGCGGCTAACGTAGTGCCAGCATATTCCGCAGCTACATTCCTCGTTCGGGCTACCGATAATGCATATCTTGATGAATTGAAACAAAAGGTTCTGAATTGCTTCGAAGGGGCAGCGCTGGCTACGGGTGCCCGATTGGACTACAGATGGGGAGAGACGGTTTATGCCCCGATGAAAAACAACATGGTCCTGGCTCAGCTATTTGCCCGAAACCTGGAATCTCTAGGCCGCAGGGTAGACCCCTTTGAATCCCACTTTGGTTTCGGCAGCACCGATGTGGGTAATGTCAGCCAGGTTGTGCCTGCTATTCATCCTTCAGTTGCTATTGCTTCCTCCGATGTGCTGTTGCATTCATCAGAATTTGTACTGGCTGCTGCATCTGATTCAGGGCATGGGGGTCTGTTAGATGCGGCTAAAGCTCTGGCTATGACGGTTGTTGATCTTTTGAATGAACCTCAAGCTCTGGCCAAAGTTAAGGATGAGTTCTCCAGCTAGGCGTTTTAGAGTGCGAATTTTCAAGTCTTGTTTTGTAGTCGACGATTATTGAACTGCGGCAAAATTTTTAGGAATTTTTGGGCAAAACACATTCGTTGATGCTAGGCAAAATTTGGGTGGAAATTATAAAATAGAGGTGCGGTTCGCATCTTCTGGTGGCCTTATAGATCATTGAACGAATCGCTAGTATTAGTATATAGATAGGGAGTAGAGAATGAAGGTTATTTTTCTGAAAGATGTATCCAAGGGTAAGAAAGGTGAGATAAAAGAGGTAGCCGATGGTTATGCCAGGAACTTTCTTTTACCTAAGGGCTTGGCTTTGTTAGCTACGCCATCAGCGACAAAAGCAGCTGAAGCACTGTCTGGGGAGAAAGCAGAGCGTCAAGCTCGACAGCATGAGGAGCTAAGCAGGATAGCTCAGGAACTGGAGGGTAAAGAGCTGCATTTCAAGGCTAAAGCAGGCGCCAAAGGTCGTCTTCATGGTGCTATTACCAGTGCTAATATAGCTGATGAACTCTCTAAGCTCTCAGGTTTTGAGATTGACAAGAAAAAAGTTGAGCTGGAGGAGCCTTTGCATGATCTCGGTAGCTACGATGTGGGAATTAACTTGGGCGCAGGGTCTGAGGCTAAAATCAAAGTAATCATTGAGGAAGAGACGACGCAGAGTGATTAACGACAATTTACCCCCTCATGATGTTGAAGCTGAGAAAGCAGTACTCGGCTCTCTACTTATTGATAGCGAAGGCATATTTAAGGTTGCTATCTTTCTCAGGCCGGAGGACTTCTTTTCGCCGGAAAATCAGTGGATTTACGATGCTTGTTTCAGCCTTTATCAGCGTAATGAGGGCATAAATCAGATAACTGTAGCCCATGAATTAGCCCAGAAAGGCAGGCTAGAGGAGGCCGGCGGGGCTGCTTATTTAAGCCATCTGGTGTCTATTGTACCTACGTCTCTGCATGTTGAGCATTTTGCGCAGATTGTGTCAAGAACTGCTGTAATGCGGCGACTAATCAGCGCTGGCAGCCAGATTACTGCTCTCGGCTATGAAGATGACGCTGAAGTTGATGTTGCTCTCAGCAGGGCGGAGGACATCCTGTTTAAGGTAAGGCAGCGACAAAGTCGTCAGGATTTTGTGCCTATTCGCCAGATTCTCGGTCAGTATTTCGAGGAAACCGGGCAAGATCAGGCTGAGGGAGAGGAAATCCCACATATTCTCACCAGCTTCGCTGCCATAGATGACATATTGGGTGGTTTACAGCGTTCCGATCTGATTATTTTGGGTGCCAGACCAAGCGTGGGCAAGACCAGCCTGGCCCTCAATATTGCCAGAAACACGGCTGTCAACCAGAAAGCCTGTGTGGCTCTATTCAGCCTGGAGATGTCGCGGCAAGCGGTCGTTCAGCGCCTTCTATCTAATGAGGCCAATGTGGATTCTAGAAGTGTCCGCTTGGGGACATATACGGAAAGAGAAGAGAGAAAAATCATGGAGGCTAGCGGCATTCTCTCCGAAGCGCTTATCTATATTGATGACTCGCCTCAACTACGAGTGGTGGAGATGCGAGGCAAGGCACAACGACTTTATCGCGAACGCACTGTTGATCTGGTTATCGTTGATTATCTGCAACTAATACAGGGATCGGCTAGAAGTGAGAGTCGAGTGCAGGAGCTAAGTGATATAACGCGCTCTTTGAAGGCACTGGCTCGTGAGATAGAAGCGCCGGTGTTAGCTATCTCACAGCTTAGCCGAGCTATAGAATGGCGATCTTCACATAAACCACAGCTCTCTGACCTAAGGGATAGCGGCAGTATCGAGCAAGACGCTGATGTGGTCCTCTTTATCTCCCGTGAGGAAATGTATGTCACTGAAGATGATTGGAAAAAAGATCATGATGTAGAGACAGAACCCTATCCAAGAGGCATTGCCGATTTAATTGTAGCCAAGCATCGTAATGGGCCTACTGGTGAAGTCAAGTTACGATTTGTAGCCAAGACAGCCAAATTCGAGGATTTAGAGGCTGAGTTCAGCGCAGCTTAAGGATTATTGGAGACAAAAACGTGACGAGGAAAGAATTTCCTGGCTTCCCAGAAAGAGCTGAAGTTACCCCGATACCTAATTTGTTCTTCACTGAGGCAATGCCACAGATTGATGACATTGCCGAGCTTAAGGCGATATTGCATGTTATCTGGCTGCTCAGCCGTCGTCGTGGTTATCCTCAGTTTGTCACCTGCAACGAGCTTATGTCGGACCCAATACTCATGGGTGGCATAGGGAGTGGAGCCAGGACTAAAGGCGAAATACTTCGTCAAGCACTGGACCGAGCTGTGCAACATGGTACTATGCTGCACCTGAGGATTGATAGGGACGGACAGACTGAAGATGCCTATTTCATAAACAGTGAGAACGCCAGGGAAGCGATTAATAAAATTCAGCGAGGTGAACTTCCGTCGCTGGTTTCAGCACCCCGGAAAGGTCAAGAAGTGGAAATCGAACCGCTGCCGAATATTTTCAGCCTTTATGAACAAAACATAGGCATGCTCACGCCTATGATTGCCGAGGTACTACAGGAGGCGGAAAAAACTTACCCGGCAGAGTGGATTGAGAGTGCTTTTAAGGATGCTGTCGCCTTAAATAAGCGTAGCTGGAAATATATCGCACGTATTTTGGAACGGTGGGCTATAGAAGGCAAAGATGATGGAAAGTCTAGGAGAGATTCTAAAAAAGAAGATGACCGGGACAAATACATCAGGGGCAAATACGGACACATGGTCAAGCGGTGAGCCTGGAGAAGAGAGCTTGACTGACTCAGCTTGTCCCATATGTAAAGGAGTTGGTTTAATACACCCTTTATCAGCTTCAGGGCGTCCTGATTTTAGTAGAGTCGTGCCATGCAAGTGCTGTCATCAAGAGTTGAAAAAGGAGAAGCTGGCTCAGCTTCAGCAGTACAGTAATCTTGGGGCATTGTCTCGATTAACCTTCGATAACCTCTTGCCGACTGGCAGATATGATGATGCCGCAATACAGCAGAATTTTACAAGGGCCTATGAAGCCGCCAAGGCTTTTGCTGGCGAGCCGAAGGGATGGTTAATCTTGGTTGGCCCGAGCGGTTGTGGCAAAACACACCTGGCTTGCGCCATTGCCAATTACCGGCTGAGCTTGGGGCGGCCAGCTTTCTATATAGGTGCCGCTGACCTTTTGGACCACCTCCGGAGTGCTTTTAGCCCCAGTAGTGAGATTGCCCATGATGAGCTGTTTGAGCGCGTGAAAAAAGCGCCGCTTTTAGTATTGGATGATTTGACGATGACAGCTACTACCCCCTGGGCCAGAGGAAAATTGGAGCAGTTGCTAGAT
>Ga0214474_1000493_pt1 | contig 19538 bp, 12 predicted proteins | sample RVTome_2_FD_187335 | JGI IMG/M metagenome (GOLD analysis project Ga0214474, IMG submission 187335) | Soil microbial communities from uranium-contaminated site in the Upper Colorado River Basin, Wyoming, United States - RVT95D214 HiSeq ...
CCGCTCCTTAACCTAAATATGAGACTGGGTGAAGGCACTGGTGCTGTAATGGGTATTTTTCTGGCCGATTCAGCCGCCAGAACACTTAGCCAGATGGCTACCTTCGCCCAGGCCGGAGTTTCCGAATCCAGACCAATGGAGCCACATTAAGGAGTTTACTTTTGGGTTTCTGGACGGCACTGCAATTCCTGACGATATTCCCCACTCCCCTCAAGCACAAAGTCTTACATGAGACTTCCGGTCAATCTCTTCCCTATTTCCCGCTCGTAGGTCTTATTCTTGGCACATTACTATTCGGTCTTCATTACAGCCTGTCCTTGATTCTGCCCTCTGCGATAATACCGGTGCTGCTCATAGGGACGTTGGCTGTACTGACCGGAACTCAGAGTCTAGATGGCTTTGTCGATACCTGCGACGGCGTATTTGCCGGAAAATCAAGAAAAGAGCGCCTGGCTATTATGTCCGATACAAAGATTGGTGCTTTCGGTATTGTCGGGGTGGTCCTTCTGTTAATGATCAAATATGTTTCTCTGCTGTCGGTATCAATGATATTGCCAGCCCTACTCCTCATGCCCGCCTTGAGCCGCTGGGTTATGGTTTTCATGATCTTCGCCTTCCCCTACGCTAAAAAGTCAGGTATGGGGCTGCCATTCAAACTAGGTGCCACCTGGCAGAGACTGGCGGTGGCTACCATAATAACCCTAGTTGTGTCCGTGTTCCTTTTAAGATGGTGGGGACTGGCCTTGATGTTTACGGTATGGTTAATAGCTTTTGGTGTTGCCAGCTATTTTCGCTCCCGGCTGGGCGGGCTTACGGGTGACAACTACGGCGCTATAAATGAGATTTCCGAAGTTTTGGTGTTATTGCTGGTAATATTAATCGGGAGGTTACAATGACCATATATGCTGCTTCTTGGAGCGGCGGCAAAGACAGCTGCTTAGCATACTGGAAGGCTATTGGTCGGGGCTTCAAGGTCAGTCACTTGCTCAATTTCATCCATGCCGATTCCACACAGTCCATGTCTCACGGACTGGACAGCAAGCTGATTGCTCTGCAGGCCAAAGCCATGGAATTACCCATACTGCAACAAAAAGTCACCTGGGATACATACGAGGCCGGATTTAAGAACGCACTGGAAATGCTCAAACCGGAGGGTATCAAGGGTCTGGTCACCGGAGACATATATCTTCAGGAACACAAGGATTGGATCGATAGGGTTTGCGGTGAGGTCGGCGTCATAGCGTTATTACCTCTGTGGGGAATGAATAGCGATGCCCTTTTGACGGAATTTATTGAGGCCGGCTTCAAGGCGGTTATCGTCAGCGTCAAGGCCAAATTTATGGGGAAAGAATGGCTGGGCAAGCACCTGGATAAAGACACGGCTTCAGAACTCAGTCAGTTGGGGGTCGACGTCTGCGGTGAAGCCGGTGAATTTCATACTTTTGTTTATGATGGGCCGTCCTTCAAAAGGCCGGTAAAATTTGGCGATACAGCCATTGTAAGCAGGGACGGCCACTGGACTCTGAATATCAAGGAGTACAGCCTTGGCTAAACAGATCATACTTCTACTGGGCGGTGCTCGTAGCGGTAAGAGTTACTACGCACAGCAGTTGGCACTTGAATTGGGGGATCGAGTCCTATTTGTAGCCACAGGCGAAGGGCTGGATGAAGAGATGAAGACCAGGATTGCTGAGCATAAAAAAAACCGGCCCAAAACCTGGCGAACTTTAGAGGTGGCGACGAGTGTCGGGAAGAAAATTGAGAAGCAAATAGGCAATGCCGATGTAGTAATTATCGACTGCATTACTCTTCTAATCTCCAACCATCTTCGAAATGAATCGGACAAAGCTGCACCGGAAAAAAGAGTCAAATCTGAGATAGCTGGGCTTGTTGATACTATGGACAGATTGGATGCTAGTTTCATTATTGTCTCAAATGAAGTCGGTATGGGACTGGTGCCGGATAACAAGCTCGGCCGCATCTACCGTGACCTTCTGGGCAAAGCCAATCAGCTGCTGGCTGCCCACGCCACCGAGGTCTACCTCATGCTCGCCTGCCTGCCGGTACAAGTAAAAAAGCGATAACCAGATTATCAGATTAGATGGAAATGGAGTACTGAACGAAGCAACTACAAGTCAGATGTGAGCACTTGGACTATCGATCTGTCTTCGCCTTCGACCCATCTGGTAGTTCGGCTAAACCCCGCTCATCAGGAGCTAATGACAGAGCAATGGGCAAGAAAGCTTCAACCAGATCAGGATCAAACTGGGAGCCCGAACAACGTTTGAACTCCTGTAACACTTTCTTATAAGACAGCTTGCTGCGATACGAGCGAGACGACGTCATAGCGTCAAAGGCATCGGCAATAGCCAGTATGCGTGCTTCAACCGGGATTTCATCGCCTTTTAATCCATTAGGATAACCCAGACCATCCCAGCGTTCGTGATGATGAAGAATAGCTGGAAGACTGGCGACCAGACTTGCCACGTGACCAACAATAGTCGTGGACAGTGTGGGATGTGCTTGAATCAACTTCCAGGCCTCTGCCTCAAGCTTACCGGCCTTGTTGAGCACCTCATCAGGAATGCCCACCTTACCGATATCGTGGAGCAAAGCTGCAGTGCTTATTACAGTCACCTTTTCCGATGAGAGTCCGATCGACTCAGCTAATGCTACAGCATAACCGCTCACTTTCCTTGAATGCCCATAAGTATACGGATCTCTAGCTTCGATTGTGGCGGCTAAAGCATGAATAGTGCTCAAAACCTCTCTTTCGGTTGTGGTCCTTCTAGCCGCACTCTCCGTTAGCGATGGGAGCATTTTAGATGCGACACAGGTCCGATTACCTCCCGTTTCTTTAGCATAATAAAGGGCTTTGTCCGCCGCATTTACTAACTCGTCTGAAGTCACTCCGTCGCTGGGCCATGAAGCCAAACCAATGCTGGCAGTTATTTTAATGTCTCTCTTTCGCATCTCTGAGGCAATTCTGCTACGAACTCGCTCGGCCACCATGAAAGCATCGTTACTCGCTGACTGCGGTAATATAATGGAAAACTCGTCCCCACCATAACGGAAGGGAAGGTCAGTATTCCTGAGAGCACCACTAATGAAGCGCCCTACCAGCTCTAGGACTTTATCGCCCGCAGTGTGCCCCTGTAAATCATTGTAAGCCTTGAAAAAATCCAGGTCTAAGAAGATTAGAGACATCGTGCTTCTATAGCGGGTATGACGGTCTATCTCCAACTTCACATTTTCATCGAAGTGGCGGCGATTAAATAAACCGGTAAGCTCGTCCACCCTGGCTCGCTGTTCAGCCCTGGCATATAGACGGCTGTTTTCGACCGGCACCGCAATTTGCGAGGCTAAACGCTCAAGCAGTCGAACCTGACCTGGAGCGTAAGCGTTAGGCTGACGGCTGGCAATGATCAGACTGCCTATGGCCTCATTTTTCACTAGCAGTGGTAGATAGATAATTGATCGGATCCCCCACCTCAGATGTTCTTCGCCAGTGACGAACATCGAATTCTTTCCCAGATCGGGCTCTACCAGGGCTTTTTTATGCTTGGCCACCCACTCCGTTCCAGTGTCTTTAATAGGTATCTTTTCTCCAGCTTGCCACGTTGATCCCACGCCGGAGGACAGAACTTCAAAACGAATCCGATCGTCCTCTATCAGGGCAATGGTCGCCCAGTCGACATCAACTATTTTTTTCAATTCGGCGATAAAAGCACCATACACCTCTCGAACGTTCAAACTGGAGCTGATGATAGTTGTAATCCGGTTAATCAATGCCAATTCTTGATCACGCTTTCTGAGTGTTTCCTGCAGGTATTCTTTTTCCAGATTCGTAGCTACATCTTCAGCGACCATTCCGATTAGATTGGTGTCATCCAGGGAGTATTTGCCGGATTCTTTCCTGCCCAATGCCAGTATAGCGCTCAAGTTGTCACGGCTGGTCAGAGGAAACAACAGCTCGATATCCTGAGCTTTTAACCCGTCCTTTTCTTCAGCCCACATACCGCGGAATTCAGGGAGTATCTCCAGGTTTTCTTTGCTCAAATATCTGTTCTCGAGTTTTAGCCAGTCCAGGACGGGACTTTCCCGTCTTATTCTGAGCTTCATATCCACATCTTTATCCGGCTGAACGAATTGGGCAACTAGATCATTAGTGCCGGTTTCAGGAAGTAGCAAATATGCCCGTCGGCTACCCACTGCTCTAGTAATGAGTAACAGCAATTCATTACCGAATTCATCTAAGTTTGCCACTGTATGAATCTTGTGCCGGGCAAACTCGGTCAAGTCTTGGCGTGAGCGATAGCCCTGGCGATAGAAAAACTTATCTATACGCTCATACATCATCACTCGCGCTCGATACCAGAACGAGCCTGCCGAAAACATGGTGAGTACACCAACCATAAGGACCGAAATAATATTCAATTCCACGTTAAGAAGAGACATCACCAGTAACCAGAAAGCAAAAGTGCCTAGGAATAGCGCACCCATAGCACCAAATACCAGGAATCGTCGCATAACAAAAGTGATATCCAGTAAGCGATGCCTGATAATTGCGTATGTAATGACTGTAGCGAATAGGAACACACCGATCTCGTCAACCGGATAGCCCCTCAACGGCGGAATGGTGTTAGATAGGCTGAAAAAAGCTCCAATGCCGAAACCCACTAACAAATATATGGTCTGATTACGCTCCAGAGGATCCGTCAATTGTCGATATCTCCTAATGAGTTCATAGAAAATGCCGACACCGTAGGATACGAGTATGATTCCGGTGAAATAGTATGCCAGGTCGTTTTCCTCAATATGCATAAACCCATGGCTGACATACACATTGGTAACATAGTTCCCCGAAGCAATCAGGAAAATCATAGCGGCAACGAAAGTATATCCAGCGTACGTCAGCCACCCTGGCTGTTTATTATCGAAAATCCTGACAAAACCGTAGTATGTAACTATTAAGCCTGTCATACATGCCACCAGGCAGCCGTACCAGAAAACAGCCTGCTGCGGGAAGAAATTCGCGTGAATCATGAAAGAAGCTAAACTGCGGAATGCGGCAAACGATAGGGCCAATATCAGAAAGTTGCGTAGCTTGCTCTTTTTACTGGATATAACGAGGACCAGTAGAGCGATACACCCAAAGAGGCTGATCAATGGAATTATTGATGTGCTCGTCATCCGTTATACTCTTTAATCTTCAATAGAACTGGCAATATTATGTAAGCCAAATATGGCGTTGTCAAGCAAGATACTGTTTTAAGATGGTCTGTGGTACGAAAGTATAGTCGCTCACTGCTTGCATAATTAGCTATGCTCACCAGAAGAGGTATTCCAAAATCCTAGAGGTTTACCGAAATATAGCTGCCTTATCCAGCCTTGAGATTAGCGGCTAATCAAATATTGGGGTTATTGCTTTACTTTCGCTCCAATCTCGACTATATCGATTGAAAGTTTGCTTTTGGGGCCCATTCTCAGCATAGAAATCACTTCATCCGAGGCATTAAGATGCCGTGGTTTTAAATGCGCCAGGTCGGCGCCATCACTAACTCGCTTGGCTATGTATTCCGCGAAGGCACCGCTGGGAAGTACGGTAACTTCTATAGGTACCAGGCCTAGCATCAACTCCAGATCTGTATAATCGGCGTCCAGCTTCTTAAGTTGTTCGTGTATAGCCAATTTAATAGGTTTCTTGCCAGGTACATATCCGTCTTTGATCTCAATATACAGGCGCAATACCGGCTTGTCTCCCACAACTTCCTTGCGCCCCGTCCAGTCAGTATAGGGAATTCCAGTGTTTTCTATCGCCTGCCATATAATTTTTTCTGTCAACCTGGTAAAGCCAGCGATGTCAATGAGATCATCCGCCCGCCTGTCAAAAGCCATTTGAGGAATATCGATGCCAATATGTTCGTTTCTGAGCGCCGTTATCCGGATCATATCGCCGATCCTATACCTAACCATAGCACCACCATGGAAATTGGTTATGACAACCTCATAATTCTGACCGGCCTTAACCTCGTTCAGCAGAACGGTTTTAGGTTGATACGAATGGTCATGCAGACACTTGAAATGCTCATCCTCGGGAATAAATTCGAGAAAATTTAAATTGGGCACAAATGTCATTCCTGTGTAGTCCCACGTTTGCATCGCAATCACCAGGCCTTCGGTTCCTGCATATACATCCAGAGGACGCACTCCCCACATATATGCAATTTTGTCTCTGTATACGACCCCGTCTGTACCACCACAGGATATACCCTTTATTTTCCACAGGTCCTTAGGCAACATCTGGCGTCTCTGTAACACGCTTCTCAGCCTACCTCTTATTAGTCTTAGTAACACTTTTGGCTGTGCCAGCAGAGAGGCAAGCTTTACGTTACTTGCCCCGTGCTGGAACCGTTCGCCTATCGCAACCAGCACTCCCGATAGGCCGTAGAAACCATCCATACCTTCGGACAGTGCCATCCAAAAACCCTTTTCAAGCCTTTCCATAAACGTCAATTGCTCGGACTCGTTGGGTGCCGGGAAATATCTGAATCCAAAGTCCTCTTCGGTCTTGCAGGCTATCACCCCGCTAACGTAGGGGAGCGGAGCTGTAGCATAAAGAACTCTGGAGTTAGTGCTGATACCAGATACATCGCCCTTGTGACGACAAGTCGCAAAAAGCCGAGGTGCACATAGCACAGAGCTCAATTCCTCCCATTGGCCGCGGCTAATAGGTATCCATTTGCACGTATATTCGGCAGATTTACCGGAAGTACGCGCCCAGTGAACGGGTTTCGCCGGCAATACATTGTCTCGGCGCTCTATAAGCTCGGGGCAGTAATCGGCATAGGTCGTCAACGGCACCTGTTCCCTGAATTCCTCTACTGTCTCCGGCAGTAGACCTCTCATTACCTTTTTACCAATTTTGCAGCCCTTGAGAAAGTTGATCTGTTCCAGCAGTAGTGCCTTCTGTATGGCCATAAATTCTTCCAGACTCAAATCGATAAATCCGCAACACATGCGCCATAGTTCTTCATGCCGTCTTTGTCGCAAAAGCTCTTGAATTTTGGACACAAGAAACCCCCCTTTCTGACCTAGCTATGACTCGATGCAATATTACATGATTTTCCGGATTAAGAAAAGGGTGGTTTATAGAAGATAATCCAATTGAGCTTAAAATATTGTTCCCAAGCCTTGTCCCTGACCAAACCTTAAGTTAAAATTGGAACATGCTATATATTGTGCCGGGAGTGCTGGGTTTCGTTATCGCCTTTATCTTTGACTTGGTGAGCCTGAAAAACATGAGGGTAACCAAGCAAGTGGCTGGTCTCATGGCAGTTGCACTTCTCATCTATTCAACGATAATGATCTGCTACAGCCCAACCAAGTTCGACATGCCAATTTTCTTACGAATCGTCGGTGGTGTTCTGCTAGTCATTTTTCTTTTCCTGCTTATCTACTCGCTCTTTATTGAGCTTTCCTTTAGCCGAACCTATGTTAAACAGGGAATAAGTGGAGGATTGGTCACTACCGGTACCTACGCTTTGGTCCGTCACCCGGGCGTAATATGGCTGGCCGTTGTATTCCTGGCACTCGCGCTGTTGTATCCCTCAATAACTCTATTTATCGCGATAACTGTCTGGTGGTTTGTAGATATAATATACGTCACCATTCAGGATAAGTACCTTTTTCCAAAAATGTTTCCCGGTTACCAGGAGTACAAAAAACAAACACCTTTTCTTGTTCCAACTAAACACAGCTTCTTTGCCTGTCTAAAGACGTTAAGGCCCCCATCAATACAACGTCCCTAGCCGGACTCACCGCACCATTGCCTCAAAATCATTGAGGCTATATAATGTCTCCCACCGTTGACCACAAATTAAGTGTAATCAAGGGCACATTAAGCAAAAAAGGAGCTCACATGAGTAATTCTCACGAGCACCAGATACCAGCCAGTATCAATCCCGAACTGAAGGAACACACCAAACTATTTGAGCGTAAAATCCACAGGGTCGGCAAAAATATATACTGCGCCGTCGGCTATAATCTGGCCAACATTATCATGGTCGAGGGCGCGGACGGCATCGTAATAGTCGACACCGGCATGGAAATAAAACAGGGACAGGATGTATTAGCCGATTTCCGAAAGATCACATCCAAACCGATAGCCGGCATCATCTATACTCATCACCATACGGACCACGTCCAGGGGACCGGCGCCTTCGTTAGCCAGCAGGAAGTAGACTCGGGGGCAGTACCTATCATCAGCCATGAAACGCTCATGCCGGAATACATACACGAGAGCGGATTCATTGGCCCAATCATGAGTGCCCGCGCTATGTCTATGTACAACGCGGTCCTTGATGGCGATGATATGAAAGATATGAATGCCGGAATCGGCCCGAGCTTTGGCCCCGGCAAAAATGCCTTCATCCCGCCCACACGGACCTTTCATGACAAGCTTGACGTAACCCTTGCCGGAATCAGGATGGAGATGCATTACGTGCCCAGCGAGGCGCACTCGGAGCTTTGTATATACCTGCCGGATTTCAGGACCCTATTGTCCGCGGAGGTCATCCAGGACCACTGCTACCCTAACATCTACACAGTACGTGGAGCGGTATACCGCAACCCCACCGACTGGTATCGCAGCATCGATGCCATGCGCGGTTTCGCCGCTGAGGCGGAGCATATGGTTCTGCAGCACGGCACCCCAATTTCCGGTAAAGACTATATACAGCAGGTGTTGACATACTACCGGGATGCCATTCAATTTACACATGACCAGACGTTGCGTTATTCGAACAAAGGCTACTCCAAAGACGAGGTCGCTAAGCTGGTGAAATTGCCTCCTCATCTGGAAAATTTCAGCCCCTGGCTACGGCCTTTCTATGGCTCTGTCAAACACTCGGTTCCTCAAATCGTTTGCGGCAGCATCGGCTGGTTCGATGGTGACCCCTGTTATCTGGACCCAACACCACGTATCGAATATGCCAGGCGTCTGGCGGCATTGATGGGAGGCAGGGAAAAAATACTCGAGGAAGCAGACAAGGCTTTCCTCAGCGGCGACCCCCAGTTCACCGCCGAGCTGACGTCCTATCTCATTCGTATCGACCAGAACGATATGGAATCCCGTAAGCTAAAGGCGGCCGCTTTCCGGGTGCTTGGCTATGCCGCTATTAACGCCACCTGGAGAGGCTTTTATCTGACTGGCGCCAGGGTCCTAGAAGGCTCTCTGGACCTCGACCCGATATACTCCCTGCTGGGCGAATTCCTAATTTCTCCGGACGTGCTCAGTCTCTTCCCCGCGCTAAACCAGATAGAAGTTATGCCGGTGCGACTTAAGGCGGAGGAGACATTAGACCTGACTCAAGCGGTAGGTTTCAATTACACAGCCTCAGATGAAACCTATACTCTGGAGATTCGCCGGGGAGTAGCCGAGGTGCGTTCCGGCATACCGGGTAATTGCGTAGCTGTAGTTAAGGGCACGCGGGCTTCCATCGGGCCTCTTCTGTCAGGAGTAACCCCGGTAGCCGAAGCCCTGAAAAATCCAGGGCTACAAATCGAGGGTTCGAAAGACGCTCTGGTCCAATTCCTCGACCATTTCGAAATGCTGTATGAAAAATTCCCTAACTACTTCCTGAGGTAGCGGAATACAAATGCCTGTGAAGTCGCAAGCCCAGAAATCGCGTTTCAACATGTCATTTATTCCTATATTACAATGGCTGCCCCATTATCAGTGGCGTCAGTGGCTGCGGGTGGACATCATCACTGGCATCACACTATGGGGAGTAGTCGTTCCAGAAGGTATGGCCTATGCTGGCCTGGCAGGCCTGCCACCACAGGCTGGACTATACACTATCCTGGCGGCACTGATAGCCTATAGTATATTCGGCACGAGCCGTCAGCTTGTGGTAGTCGCCACGTCGGCTTCAGCGGTAATGCTGGCGGCAACTCTTGTGGCACTCAATCCACCCGACCCTGCCACGTATATCGCATTATCCGCCGCCCTCGTACTTCTGATAGGCGCCATCTTCATATTGGCGGGTGCCCTAAGGCTGGGATTTATCGCCAACTTTATTTCCCGTCCGGTTATGGACGGATTCATCTTCGGGCTAGCCATCTTTATTATAGTTAAGCAGGTGCCCAAGTTGCTCGGTATCCACGCCGGCCCCGGTAACACCTTAGAGCAGTTTCTATTTCTTGTCAATCATATTGGCCAAACCAACATGCTGGTACTGGTCGTGGGAGCCACTGCCATAATCCTGCTATTCGTTTTACATAGAATTTCAGGCAGGATACCAGCAGGACTGGCTGTGCTCGTCCTCGGTATAATAGCCAGCGTCGTTTTTTCTCTATCCGCTCATGGCGTGTCCGTTGTCGGCCAAATACCTGCCGGTTTGCCGTCGTTCAACCTCCCCGATGTCCGCCCCGATTATCTCTGGTCACTACTGCCAAGGTGGGCGCTATTGCCTGCTGCCCTGGGCATAGCACTGGTCATCTACACCGAAGGACTTGGCGCTGCCAGTGCCTTCGCCTCGAAACATAATTACGAGGTAAATCCTAATCAGGAGCTAATTTCCTACGGGGTGGCTAACCTGGGTTCAGCAATGCTCGGGGGTCTGCCCGCAGGAGGCAGCCTGTCTCAGTCATCGGTTAACGATAGTGCCGGTGCTAAATCCTCGATATCTCTTCTTGTTGCCGCACTTATGGGACTTATTACTATCGTGGCGCTCACTCCTCTGTTTACGGCGCTACCTGAGGCAATCCTGGCCGCTATAATCGTCTACGCGGTGTCTCACCTGATTAATTGGCGCCAGATGAAATGGTTTTATCGCTCAAATCCCATAGAGTTCTGGTTAGGCATGGTAGCCCTCCTGGGCGTCCTGATTGTGGATGTACTGCCCGGCCTTGGCATAGCTGTGTTGTCTTCGCTTGCTGTAGTCATTTACCGCTCCAGCAGACCTTACGGCTCAGTGTTGGGACAGGTTCCCGGAGAACCGGGTGCATACACCGATATTAGGAGGCATCCTGAGAACAAATTAATTCCTGGGCTTCTTATATTTCGATTTAACTCGCCCCTTTATTTCGCCAACGCATCGTTATTTTATGACCGTTTAAAGAAACTGGTCGAGAAGAGCAGCCCTCCGGCAAAGGCTATTATCGTAGATATGGTGACCAACGATGAGCTGGACATAACCAGTATAGAAATGCTGGAAAAATTAGCCTCAGAACTTCAGCGAGACAGCATTGAGATCACGGTGGCCGAAGTTCATCAGCCGGTTCGTGATATGGCGCGCCGATCAGGGCTGGCCGAACATCTGGACAAGATTAGGGTCTTTCCCACCGTAGAGGCAGCAGTCCAGGACTTCCTCCAACGTAATCCGGCAAAAAGCTATAAGAAACCAACCAAGCGAAGCGGCTTCAATATTTAAACATCTTAGCCAAAGTAGTCTACTATCGCCTTATTCACTATTTCTGGTTGCTCTACGTGGGGCATATGGCCGGCTTCCGGAACCATCAACAGCGCAGCTTGTTTAATGTCGTGATGAAACTGCTTAGCCCGAGAGGGCGAAATAACCTTATCGTTGGCACCCCATATTATCAGGGTTTGACATCGTATTTCGCTTAGATGCGATGCAATATTAGCTTCGTCTTTCATAATGCGGCGCATTATTCGTGGAGGCATTTTCCTGGCGTTTGCGGTATTGTAGACTGAATTGTAGACATCGACTATCTCATCATTAACTAGTGAGCCGTCATAATATATGCCTTTCCGCAGCATAGTCCGAATGATATTCCGGTCAAGGAGAGCCATAGAGATTTCGCCGATTACAGGTACTTTCAACAACCTGAAAGGTAAAAATTCGACGCTTTGTGGATACCCTCCCGAATCTATGAGTACCAATCCGGATACTCGGTCGGGATATTTTAAGCATATCATTAACGCGATTTGCCCACCCATGGAATTGCCGACCAGCACTACTCTTTTGATATTATGTAAATCAAGAAATGATACGATAAACTCAGCATATGTGCTCGACGTATAATCGAAGCTCAACGGCTTTTCGCTGTAGCCGAATCCTGGTAAATCTAGAGCAAAGACAGAAAAACGCTTTCCTAGTTCAGGAATATTGGATCTCCAATCGTAGATCATGCCCATAAAGCCGTGAATCAGTAGCAGCGGCGTTCCTTTACCGGCTGAGCAAACGTGAATATTGAGATTATTGACCCTGGAATATTTGACGCTTTCCTGGGCCGATTGGCGCACTTTTTCCACTTAAACTAGCTCCCCGATTCGAATTCAAGGTGGAACCTGTGCAGGAACCGATGAACCAGTGGAGCTAAAAGGACAGCAACTGCGACAAGAAAGATAATTCCGGAGAACAGGGCATAGAAGGAGGCAAAAAGTTTTCCGGAGTTTGTGGTAAGAGGAGTAACGGGCCCCATACCACCAAGTATCATGGCGGAGTTCACCGTAGAATCAATCCATGAGAATCCTTCGAAAAAGTGGTAGCCTAGAATGCCCATCCACCAGGAAACACTTACGATGCCAATAGCGATAAGAACATGCCAGGCAACTCTAATTAAAAACCTCGCACGCGAAATGACAGGTTGCCGATAATGCTCGTACATCATCTTCCTCTCACTACGTATACATTAACTCGTTTATAGGACACAATTATATCACTTCATACAATACCGAAATTAAACTTTGCGGCTATCAAGCTCTCACCGAGCCAGTAACTTGAATATCGTGGTTGGCGTTCGACAAATATCTTTTTGACTATTATAATAGATGCAGGTTATTTGATAACTGGATAATATGAATAGATTCGTCAGGCAACGTCACGGTATTCGTCACAGCCACTATATATCGTCGATTTTGCTGCTGGGTCTGTTTAGCATCTGCTTCCTGTTTGCCGGCCCGGTTCAGGCAGCCTTGTTTATCACCACTTCGCCGCTATTGCCTAGTGGCCAGGTGGGTAGTCCCTACTACGCAACTTTAACGGCTACCGGCGATAATCCACCTTTTACCTGGGCTGTTATCAGCGGAACCCCACCTCCGGGAGTTAATCTGTCTCCGTTGGGAGCCTTATCCGGCACACCGACAATGGCTGGTACTTATAACTTTACAGTCAGGGTTACGGACAGTGTCGCAGCTACAGCCAGCCAACCTTTTATTATCACGATTTCTCAACCGCCACTTAATTTTTTGACCACTAGTTTAGTCGATGCTAAAGAAGGTGTGACTTACAGAGACGTCATCAGAGTCAGTGGCGGAACTACACCATATACCTGGTCTATGACCAGCGGCAATCTACCCTCAGGTATAACTCTTGGCAGCTCGACAGGCTATATTTCTGGCATTCCGGAGAAAGGCACCGCTGGCACCTACAGCTTTATAATCGGGGTTACCGACAGTTCATCCCCAGCCATATCCGGCCAACAGACATTTGGCCTGGTAGTCGAAAAAGGAGGCTATACAGCCACAATTACAATAGGCAGTGGTTTGAAAGCCGGCCAGACCAAGATTAATGTATCCGGAGGGGGTACGATAGCCACGCTGAATGGAGGTCAATCAACTTCACTCGGCCTTGACCTGGGTGCCATACGCTCTATAAGTGTAGACGCCCTCGTCACCGATCCGACAGAGGAAGGTGTCAGATATAAGGCCGAGGAAACCTCTATTACAGTAACCGAATCCGCTCCTATTGCCACTTTTGACTACAATACCGAGTATTCTATCAACCTGCAAACCGAGCCGTCCAAGGTAGGCCAACTTTCGGGCTCGGGCTGGTACAGGGAAGGTTATAATCTCAGGTTCACGGCACCGGATCAGGTCAACGACCCCTCTTCCCAGGGCGTACAATACCGTTTCGCGTACTGGCAATTACCCACTGGTGAATCAGTCTCAGGTAAAGACCTCAATCTGACCGTAGGCGCTGCTGGCACCTGCAAGGCGTATTACGATACCTACTATTTGCTGACTATTACGTCGCCATACGGTGACGCTGCGGACAATGAATGGTACAAAGCAAGCAGTGAAGCTCAATGGAGTATGAAAAACACGCAGGTCAAAATACAGGGCATCCTCGGCGTCTTCGGCGGCAAGCTTAATGCTGTTAATTCCACCGGCACTACGCTAATGGACGAGCCCAAGACGATAAACATTGAGTGGCAACCTGACTACACCCTGCCGTTCATTATGATTCCACTGACCATTATTTTACTGGTCCTGGGCGGTTACGGGTTATATCTGCTGCTGCGCAGCGCGCAACCAAAACCGGCGCCGGCACCACCACCTTACTATCCTTATATGCCGCCTCCGCCACCAGTTCAGCCGGTACAACCGCCTCAGACCACTGTGGTAATGATAGGTGGAGACAAACCAAAACTTGGTCCGGGCACAACCAGAGAGCAGCTGATGGAGAAGTTCGGTGAGCTCCTTCAGAAGTACGAGGATGAGATTAAGACTGCAGGACCCAAAGAATTGACGGGCACGCCTACAATTGGCGCTGATAAGAGATTACCTGTAGGTGAATCGATAGCACCCGCTGCGGCCGAGGCAGCAGCATCAATAGAAGAAAACGCAGGCAACTGCAACTACTCTTCAAAAAGGGCTTTGAGGGTGGTCGTTAACAACTGGAGACAGGTGGAAACCAAGACTGCCAAAGTACGTTCCAGTAAGAAGACAGCTGAAGAGACACCGGGTATAGCCATCACCTGGGCCCGGGATGCATTCCAAGAATGGGAAATTTTAAACTGCTGGCTGCCCCGCGGACACAAAGAAGCCCACGAAGGCAGCGTAGAAATAGTCTACAGTCTGATGAATACTGTGACCGAGGAAAGAACGTATGCTCCTGGCGAGGAATTGGAGCCGCCCGCACCTCACTATACTGAAGGTATGCCGCAGGTCGATGTTGCTTCCAGAGAGGTCGTTACCCCGGAAAAACTCCCACCTGAAACAGCTTCCTAATAGCCTGGGGTCGACAACATCTACCTGGCACCTTCGTCCAAACTGCTGTAACGCCGTCAAATTCACTCAATAAAAATCTTAAAGAAAAAGATTTAAATGAGACCGATCGGCATTATTTTCAGACGCAACTTCACTAGATTATGCCTTTATTTAGGCTTGATTGCCGCCACTTTGGCTACAATCCCGGCCAGCTCACTATCTGCACACGCAGGAACGGTGCAGTGGACAATCGTCGATACTCCAAGCAGCCAGGGAAATGTCATAGTCAGTCCGTCGGAAATTAACAGCCTGGCCGCAGGTATTGATGGTAAAACCTTATATGCCGTCGATACAGCTAACGCTAAAGTTTATAAATCAGTCGATGCCGGTCTTACCTGGTCTGATTTGAGTGGTTATCTGTTAAACGGCGGGGCCTCGTTACCGGCCTGGAATATTGCACTGGCGCCAGATAATCCGAACTTCGTAGTCACAGTAACCAGCGACGGTGGGCTGCCCAGAAAGCTATTCACCTCCACCGACGGCGGAGCTAGCTGGCAGGACACCAGTAATCCCACTGTCGATAACATCGGAGCCCTGGCCGTTTCTCCGAATTACGGCGGCTATGACATAGCCATCGGCACAAGGACCGGGGCTGGCACCGGTGAAGTCTACGTCCTAAAATCTTCCACTTCGGGAGAATGGGCGGCGCAGGGACTTGCCGGCGATGTCATGGCACTCAAGTTCTCACCGAGTTACAGGGCCGACTTTGGGCTGATAGCCGTCTCATCTGATACCGGCGGTACCCGGGTTAACGTTGGAATCCATGATATCGTGGCTAACACAACGAACTGGGGCACCTGGGGCCCTGTGGAGGTCACAGCCGCAGGTACCGGCACTTCTCCGACAGTAAATCAGATGGTCAGTGCCGATCTTGAGCTACCGGCTGACTTCTCCGGACAAAATCCCAATCTTCGACGGATGTACGTCAGCCTCGATGCACCAGCGGCCAACGCCGGTATCTTTCGTATCGATGACATAGTCTGCCGTCCCTTAATGCAGACAACGCTGCCTTTGAGGATTTCAAGCATAGCTTATTACGGTAGTTATGATTCCGGCAATTTATTGGCCGCTGAGGTTCCGGGTAATACTAACTCCGCTGTAGCCATGACCTGGTTCAACAATTCGCCAGTCAACTGCGCTGGTACGTGCTGGTTGCATGCCCAAAAACCAGCCACAGGAGGGGGCAATTCAGGATTCGCTAATGCCCTGGTAGCGTGGAGCCCTGATGGCAGCCGTGCTTATTGCGCCACCTCCTCAGCCGTTCTTAACGGGGCCGCCGATTGGCCGGGCGGCTATTTAACGGGCAGCCCGCTGGACGAATCGGCCTTTTCAATAAGCCTTGACAATGGAGAGACCTGGAACCAGCTAAGCCTCATAGATACCGAGATCGATTTCCTTTCGGATGTAGCCTTGAAGCTGGCTTCCGATGCTGTATATCTTGCCTCTATTAACAACCACGGGGGCATTAACAGCTTCGACAGTGTCTGGAGGACGACAGGTATTCCTGTGGGGCAAACCTGGGAGCGTGTATCATGTCTGCTCTCGGCCACCGATGATTTAATAATGCGCACCAATAACGCGGAGAACGACTCCTCCGTTTGTGTGGCTTCCCGTCTAACGAGCGATTTGAGACACTCGCCGAACGCGGGCCAGACCTGGACCAATACTCTGCCCGGAGTTATTATCACCGATTTTACCATCACCAGTATAGATAACGCATCAAATATATACGTTTTGAGCGATAAATATGTTCGGCGCGGTACAACCTACGGACAGGCCTGGCAATGGTCGGCCATAGTCGATACCGGACTGGGACAGGGACACAGCATCAGCGCCACCCCGACCGGCGTAGTTGCGGTGGGCGATAGCGCGACAGGTGCTATCGCCTATTCTGAGGATGCCGGTATCTCTTTCATAAAGACCCCTTCCATTCCGAAGCCGGGCAAAACGCAGGTTCTGGCAGACTACAGATTCAGAAATGCGCTGCCGCTATACGCTGCCAGTAACGCCGCCGATAGCGAAATTTACTACTGGCTGGTAGGCAATAGCGTAAATTGGACAGCAATGGGCTCCCCGGGCCGGAGCTTCTACGGTCTGGCACAGATAGAGACTTTCTATGGCGTCAGGTCTGACAGTGGTATGGCAGTTGACCGGACGCTGGAGCCAGAAAAACTCGAGCCTCCGTATATAGAATGGGATTCGCTTCATGTCGGCCTCACTCCCGGAGTAGTTTTCACCAGAGAACCGTCGTCTCTAAAGGCCTCCGCAGGCATCAACCTCTGGGCAATAGACAACCAGCCTTACACAGCGACAACAGGCAGGTTATGGAATTTCCATGATGCCCTGTCCCCGACCCCGCTGTATACTCCCCCACCTCCACCAAGTCACGATGTGCTGTTCCAGGCACCGATTCCGATCTCCCCTGGAGAGGACGAGGTGATACCGGTGTACCTGGATACCGAACAGGTGGGAGAAGTAGTATTCAAATGGAGGCATCCGACGATGGCGCAACAATATGAACTTTGGCTGGCTAAGAATGAGGCATTCGACCAGGCAGTTCTCCGGCAGACTGTTCCCATAGAAGGTCGCCAGTTGCCAGAATGGACACTGCCTGGCACGGGCGGCCTGCAGAAAGGCCAGCAATATTTCTGGAAAATAAGAGTTATCAAGGCCGAGACAGGTGAGACCGGCGAAGGCCAGTGGTCGAACGTGAGGTCATTCGGTGTTGCCTCGCTACCGTCCGAGGAACCCCCAGCCACCGAAACTACTCCGATAGCTCCGCCACCAGGCCAAACTGAACCCCCTACAAGTTCACGCACATCATTATGGCTCATTATTAGCCTATCGATTGTAGTCTTATTGATTATCGTATCAGTCGTATTCATAATCCGAAGGAGATAGTTCCGCAAAGAATCTCAACCTTTGTAGGCTAACCACATCCTCTAATTTCGAATAGCTTATTTCTTAGCTGTTCGCCCTTATAATAATTTAGAATTTAGGGATCTGAATTTATGATTTCTGGCTATCTAATGCTAAAATTAGTAGTTATTTCAGACTTCAGGATCTGCTATGCCATTAGATAAAATCGTAGTAAAAGGTGCCCGCGAGCACAACCTTAAAAACATAGATATTGCCATCCCACGTGACAAGCTGGTGGTCATCACCGGTGTCTCGGGCTCCGGTAAGAGCTCGCTGGCATTCGACACCATATATGCCGAAGGGCAGCGCCGGTATGTAGAGTCTCTGTCAGCCTACGCCCGGCAGTTTATCGGGCGCATGGAAAAGCCCGACGTCGACTACATCGAAGGCCTGAGCCCGGCTATTTCAATCGACCAGAAAGGCCCTTCCCATAATCCTCGTTCTACCGTGGGCACCATGACGGAGATTTACGACTATCTTCGACTTCTCTTTGCCCGCGTGGGTCATCCGCATTGTCCTAAATGCGGCCGGGAAATCTGCCGGCAAACGATACAACAGATAGTGGACGCGGTCCTGGGAATCCCGTCTGGCAGCAAAATAATGGTATTAGCCCCGCTAATTAGAGACCGAAAAGGAGAACACCAGTCAGTTATCGATGACCTGCGCAAGGCCGGCTTTGTACGAGTACGCATCGATAAACGCATCCGCGACCTCTCGGAAGAGTTCGAACTGGATAAGAACAAGAAACATACTATCGAAGCCGTGGTGGACCGTCTGCAGATTGGTGAAGCCGAGACAAACCGCATTGCCGACTCCGTGGAAACGGCGTTGAAACTCGGTGCGGGCGTGGTTCTAATCTCCGTTACCGATGGAGACGAGCTACTGTTTTCCGAACATTTTGCCTGCGTCGTTTGCGGCATGAGTCTGGGGGAAATTGCCCCACGGACCTTCAGCTTCAATAGCCCGCACGGAGCCTGCCCTGCCTGCAGCGGTCTGGGTGTCAAACTGGAAATAGACCCTGAAATGCTGGTACCCAACAGGGAACTCAGCATAGCTCAGGGAGCTATACATGCCTGGGGCTGGTTTGCCTGGCACGCCGGCGAGCTTCAGGAGCTGGCCCGCCGTAACGGCTTTTCACTTAGCACTCCGGTCGGTAAGCTTAAAAAAGAGCACTTAAATCTCATTCTGTACGGCGAGGATGGGGAGCTGGTCAAGTATCGGAACCGCTATGGCCGCGTCAGGGAATACTTTACCGGCTATGAAGGGGCCATACCTTACCTGGAGCGGATTTATCGTGATACGGAATCCAGCAAAAGCCGGGCGGATATCGAACGATTTATGGCTTCATCGCCGTGCCCGGTATGCCAGGGGAAAAGGCTTAAGCCGGAATCTCTGGCTATTACGGTAGACGGCCTCAATATAATAGAGGTGGTCGAAAAGCCTGCTTCAGAGACGCTTCGTTGGATGCGTCAACTCACAGGTCCGGCTAACCCACGATTATCGTCCCACGAGATGGCAATTGCCCATCAAATATTGAAAGAGATTATAACTCGTCTGGGTTTTCTTACGGATATAGGTCTCGGCTACATAACGCTGGACA
>Ga0214474_1000494_pt1 | contig 19523 bp, 18 predicted proteins | sample RVTome_2_FD_187335 | JGI IMG/M metagenome (GOLD analysis project Ga0214474, IMG submission 187335) | Soil microbial communities from uranium-contaminated site in the Upper Colorado River Basin, Wyoming, United States - RVT95D214 HiSeq ...
TCTCCACAAACCGCCAGTTCCGGCCCGGCATGCTGAGCTGGAACTACTGGGTGGGCGACGGTTTTATTCTGCCGGCAAGCCCGGACGGTAGACCAAAAGGGAGATTCCTGTCCAACGCCATCTGCCCATCCAACGGAGCCGACATCAACGGTCCGACGGCCAACGTCAACTCCGTGGGCAAGGCCATGGGCGGCAGGGACCCTGCCGGGAAGGGCGACTTTCAGGGATATTACAACTGCCTGCCCAACGGCGCGAGCCACACCATCACCATCAACCCATCGCTGCTGAAAAACCCGGAACACAAGGCCAAGTTTAAAGCCTTCCTGAAAGGCTATTCGGAAAACGGAGGAAGCGCGCTGCAGATCAACATACTCGATGCCGATATGCTGCGTGATGCCCAGAAGCGGCCAGAAGACTACCGTTCACTGCTCGTTCGGATCACGGGTTATAACGCCTATTTCACAAGCATCGGGCGCGAGCTACAGGACGAAGTCATTGCCCGGATCAGCCACGGGTCGCTGTAGGCCCATCAGATGAGTAGGCTCGTAAGATGAGCGCAAACCAAAAAATATGACGGGGACAATATTCAGAATACAGCGCATGTCCACTGAGGACGGGCCGGGCATCCGGAGTACGGTTTTCTTTAAGGGTTGTCCGCTTGCGTGCATCTGGTGTCACAATCCGGAGAGCATCTCGGCCAGGGTGCAGATCCATTGGGAGAAGACCAGGTGCATCGGCTGCAGGAGTTGTATCGAGGCCTGCATCAAAGGGGCTCTCGCGGCGACGGAAACCGGTATTGCCATCGATCGGTCAAAGTGCGACTCCTGCAATGCCTGCGTGCAGGCCTGTCCATCCACGGCCATGGAGATCTACGGAGAAACCTTCGGGCCGAATGATTTGGTGCGCGAGGTATTGAAGGATGAAGCGTATTTCCAGAAGTCCGGCGGCGGAGTAACGCTGTCAGGTGGCGAGCCCACGATGCAGCCCCTTTTTGCTAAAGAGCTGCTTTCCACTTTCAAACAGGGCGGCATCCATACCGCTCTGGACACCTGCGGGCAATGTCCGTGGGAGACACTGGATGCACTCCTGCAACATACCGACCTGGTACTTTATGACCTCAAGGAGATCAATGCAGAGAAACACAAGGAATTTACCGGTGTTTCTAATACCAGAATACTCGAAAACCTTGTCATGCTCAGGCGATTCATGAAGGAGCACAGCCTGCCCGGCGAGATCTGGATACGCACACCCCTGATACCGGGCTGTACAGCCACGCCGGAGAACCTCCAGGGCATCGGCATATTTATCAAGGAGCACTTGGGGCCGTCTGTCAGCAGATGGGAACTATGCACCTTCAATAACCTGTGCATCCATAAATACGAGGGACTGGGGATCAATTGGGACTTTCGGAAGGCCGCTCTCCTTTCCCGGGATGAGGCAGAACGCCTCTCTTCTCTGGCAAGGGAATCGGGGGTCGATCCAGAGATCATCCACCTGAGTGGCCCCATGAGAGTGGCCGACGCAGATGAATCTCTAGAAGACAAGACACATGCAGGCATCGTCCGGCAAGGGGCTGTGTCGTAATTGAAAGTGGGTAGGAAAAACCGGAACAAACAGCCGGGCTGCGAAGCTTTAGAATGCGCCCCTTAAAGTTAGAGGTCGTTGTCGTTGTCGTTGACACGAGAAATCCAATTTTTTCACGTTGTTGAAATGCCGGAGCCTCATAGTCAAAGGTTGCGCCCTGCCTTCGCCGAAGCCGCTGGTACGTCCACGTGGGTGGCCAAAGCTATATGTGAACGGAACCTAAGCTTCAGCACGAATGGGCTACGCGCAGGCAGGTCTAAAGCTTTCTCACCCGTCTGTCCCGGTTTTCGGAATTCCTGCCCCTTAGCCCTATTACGACACAGTCTCCAAGTGGGGAGAAGAAGGGTGGGGGTGAAGAGTGGGGGGTAGTATGAGAAAACCATTGACACGTTTCTCTGAGAATGACCTGAAGCAGTTCGAGCCCGAGGCCAAAGTCGGGTTGATCGCTACCATCAATCAGGAAGGCTTGCCGCATATCACTCTCATCACGGCCCTTCAGGCAAAAACACCGGACAAGCTCATCTGGGGTCAGTTCTCGGAAGGGCAAAGCAAACAGAATGTCAAGACCAACCCTAAAACCGGCTTCCTCATCATGACTCTTGACAGGAGCCTATGGCGGGGCAAGGCTCTCTGGACTCATCAGACGACCCATGGCGAAGACTACGAGATGTTCAACAACAAGCCCATGTTCCGTTATAACGCCTACTTCGGCATCCACACCGTGCACTATATGGATCTCATGGAGACCTATGGCAGGGAATCCCTGCCCCTTCTGCAAATTGGGCTGGGATCCATTCTGACGAAGGCTGCGAAGTCCGCTGCTAAGCAGGAGAATCGTGCCGAGCGTGTCCTGAAACCTTGGGCCGAAGGCCTGTTCAACCGCCTCGATGCCATCAAGTTCCTTTCTTACGTGGGCGATGACGGTTTCCCGGTGATCATACCGCTTATCCAGTGCCAGGCAGCAGACAGCACGCGGCTCGCCTTTTCTCCCCTGGCCTATCGTGAAGAACTCAGCGCCCTGCGGCAGGGTTCATCCGTAGCCATCTTTGGCCTCACCATGGACATGGAGGATGTTCTGGTTCGTGGAGTTTTTGCCGGGTTTGGAAGGCACCGGGGGGTCACGTTGGGGTGCGTGGATATATTCTGGGTCTATAACTCTATGCCGCCAAAGCCCGGACAGATCTACCCCATCCAGAAACTCGGAGCCGTGGTGAATTTCTAATTCCATTTTAATTCTTTATTGCATTAATCATCCAAGGCAAAAAAACGATGGAGCGGAAAAGATTCTGATCATTCTCGATATCACGCACCGCTGCCCCCAAGCCTGGTGCTGGGATTGCGCCCGAACAGATGAGGAGGACACTCCCATATTCTGTGGTCGATTTTCCTTGACAAACTATTCCCTTTTTCCTATATTCAACTCATCCCAAAGCGAGTTCTTATTTATTATTCAACTCATCCCAAAGCGAGTTCTTATTTATTCTCCACGAAAGACCAAAAAGAAGATATGACGGTATTTGTTGAAAAGAGGAAACCCACTTATATGGGTGAATCATAATACTTTGAAAGGAGGATACTGTGAAAATCGCTGTATGTATCAAACAGGTTCCCGACACAGAAGCTGAAATCAAATGGGATACCCCGAAAGGTACTCTCAAGAGAGACGCCATGAACCCCGTAACAAACGCCTTTGACGAGTTTGCCCTGGAAGAGGCTTTACTCACAAGGGAAAAATACGATGGAAGCATCGTGGCAATCACGATGGGTCCCGAAAAGGCCAGCGACGTCCTGAGGAACGCCCTGGCACTCACGGTAAATGAGGTGCATCGCTGCACCGATGATGCCTTCGCAGGTTCCGACACCTATGCAACCGCTTCCGTTCTTGCTGCTGCCCTTAAGAAAATTGGCGATGTGGACGTTGTTTTTTGCGGAAAACAGTCTACTGACGGCAATACCGGTGTCGTGGGTGCAGAAGTGGCTGCCATCCTTGGTTGGAGCCCTCTCACGTACGTTTCAAAAGTACGCCAGATCGATGCAGCAAACAAGAAGGTAGTCGTTGAAAGGGCCATTGAAGGCGGCATCGAAATCACAGAAGCAAAGTTGCCTGCTGTCGTCTCCGTTATCAAAGGCATTAACGAGCCGCGGCTTCCAAACCTCTTGGGTATCAAAAAGGCTGCTAAGGTGGAGATACCTCAGTGGAATGCAGATGACTTAGGGGTTGATAAGGGCAAGGTCGGTGCAGCCAGCGCCTCTACAAAGGTTGTTGAGATCGCCGTACCCCCCCCTCGTGGAGCAGGAGAGATCCTGAAAGGCGAGCTTGAAGATATTGCCAATATAGTCACCGACAGACTTATCGACATGAAAGTCATAAAATAACCGGGAGGAGGGAGAACAATGGCTAACGATGTTTGGGTATATATAGAACATAAAGATGGTGAAACAACACCGATGTCTTTCGAATTATTAGGCATCGGAAAGACCCTGGCAAATGAACTCGGCTCCGGCCTATGTGCCTTTGTTATCGGTGAAAATGTCGGGAAGTCTGCGAAAGAGGCCTTTCAACGCGGCGCCTCCAAAGTCTATGCCATAGAAGGGGCTATTTTCAAGGTTTTCAATACGGAGGCCTACTCAAAGGCGGCAAGCTTCCTCCTCGGCAAGTATAAACCGGAAGTTGCCCTTTTCAGGGCCACGAGTCAGGGCACGGACTTGGCAGCGGCAAGCGCTGCAAATCTCGGTTTCGGGCTCTGCACGGACAGTATCGGCATCAAGGTAGATGGCGGACAAATAAAGCTCACAAGGGCTGCCTTTGGCGGCAACTATACGGTGACGGTCGTCAATGAGAAGGCGAAACCGCAGATCGCAACGGTGAGACCCAAGGCATTTGCCCTGCCCGAAAAGGATACATCAAAATCGGGCGAGGTGGTAAAAGAAACCTTTACCGTCGCCGAGGGGGACCTGAATACGAAGTTCCTTGAGTTCATCAAATCACAGGTCATGGTCAACATTGTTGAGGCCGATATCATCGTATCGGGCGGCAGAGGCACCGCCGGCCCGGAAGGCTTCAAGATCTTAAAAGACCTGGCCGACACCCTGGGAGGAGCACTGGGCGCATCCCGTGCAGCCGTTGACTCCGGATGGATACCGTACGAACACCAGGTAGGACAGACGGGCAAAACGGTTAAGCCGAGAATCTACATCGCCTGCGCCATTTCCGGCGCCATCCAGCACCTGGCGGGTATGAGGACATCGGACTGCATCGTGGCCATCAACAAAGACCCTGAGGCGCCGATATTCAAGAACGCAACCATCGGCATCGTGGGCGACTATAAGGTGGTCGTGCCGAAAATGCTGGAAAAGTTCAAAAGCAAGCTGAATAAATAGAACCGGTGAACTCAACAAAAAAGGGAGCCCGCCGGCTCCCTTTTTTGTTGAGTGATTTAAGCAATTCAGCATTTCTGAGATAAAAATATGGGATCTGCCTTTGACACAGGACAAAAATCGTAAGACCAATAAAATAGTTTACATCTAATTGTTATTGAGTCAGAATATAAGAACCGTCCCCAAGATAGTTCGAAACCAAATAGGGAACAGCATAAGGGCCTTCGCGGAGGAAGGCCATGGTGGGATCAATCCCCTTCTGCCGGTATCGACTCACTGCAAATAGAACAGCCTTCTGTACCATCTCCTGAGCTTTTTCAAAAGAGGGTTTTATCCTTTTTCCTTTCATAAAATCGAGGCCGCAGACCCCGGGAATGACGCAGTAATTCTCTCTCTCAATTTCAAGGGAGCAGTAGATTAATCCATCCTCCCCCACCTTTTTCAAAACCTTTCCCCAGACCTCAGGTTCCCATTGATCCTTTGTAAATTTCCAACTGGGAGTTTTCAGTAAATCGAGATAACCGTCCGGTCCCTGCAATCTTAACAGGTGGAGCAAGCTTCTATATTCCGGAGACCCTATGGGGTTGATGAAATCTCGGTTATTCGCAGCGATGATGATGACTCCCCTCTCCTTCACAGCCGGGAGGGCACCTACCCCAGCCTTTGCAGTCTGGTAATGGTCTCTTCCAACATATCCACTGTGAGTCAGTACGATATCAAACTCCTCTTTTAAGGGAATCGCCGCATAGCCTTTGATCACTTTAAAAGCCTTCATATTTGCCTCAACCATATCACCGGCAAAGACCCGAACGAGGCGCAGATCCTTGTCGAGATTGACGTTGATAACGAAATCAACCCCAACGGTCTGGGCAACCTCCAAAGCCTCCTCATGGCATGGATTTCCTTCCAGAACGAGGTTCGTCGCATTGGGATCTTCAAGATAATAGGGGCCGTGAAATTTCTGAATCGTCTTTACATCCACCAACCCCGGGCAGACTGCTTTTCTTCCACCGGAAATCCCGGTGAAAAAATGGCTCTCGACAAGTCCTGTGGCGATCTTAAGGTCTGCAAAATAAAAGTCCCGATTGACATAGACATGGGTCCCTCTCTTCGTCGTTCCGATACTCTCCAAAAGACCGTTGTTCTCACAATCGTGGTCTAAGATCTTATACTGATCAACGACCTCCTGGCCATACATCTCCACCTTCTCCTCCTGAGTACTCGCCCGATGCATCCCTGTGGCCACAATGATCTTGACGTTTTCCTTTTTTATGCCCGAGGATTCCAAACGCCTTAACAAGGGACGCAGGATGCCGCTTTCTCCTACGTAAGGAACCGGTCTCGTGATGTCTGAGACGGCGATGGCCACCATCATCCCTTCCGGAGGTTTACCTTTTCCTCGAATGATCTCTTCTAGCGTAGGGCTGTTAATCGGATGAAGGAAGGCCTCCTCAATCGCTTTCTGAGGATCCGGTTCAATAGGGACATCCTTCATGGTCAGTTCAACACAGTTCGGGGGCACCAAAACCTCTATGGCATCCCTGCCAAATTCTACCAAGGCTTTTTTCCAATTCGTCGTATCGATTTTTTTGATGGCTTTTTTGATATCCGGTTTCATTTTCCCTCCAAAAAAAGTAGGGCGTGATCCCCGATGACGCCTCTAAACGGTGCATTCGGGGAATGCACCCTACGTTATTATCTCCCAACTTCGAACTTTTGACAATGAACGTTGAACAATGAACTACTGGCTATCGCCAATCAGCCAATTACGGTATCAAGCTCAAATCACCTGTAAAAGCTGCCTCCAGCACCGGTTTCATCAAACGATCCACGTCCCCCTTCTCTGCATCCATGGGTGTTGGCATGTTCTGAAGTTTCATTTTCAGTTGAGGATTTTTTGCAGCCGTCAGCATACGATCGAGATGCTCCCGGGTGGCACCCGCCTCTTTGAGGGTCGTTGGAAAATTCAGATCTTTTGCAAAGGCGATCATCCCCTTAGCCACAGCCAATCCCAGACTCCTTCCGTCCAAATTTCTGATTTCCTCTTTAATATAACCCGCCTCTTTGAAGATCGCACCTACCGTCTTCAGTTGATCCTGGACCACTGGCGCGAAGAGGACGGTATAGTAAGGATTTAACAAAGCGCATGCCCTTCCGTGGCTGAGGATATCGATCAGTGAGAAACTCCCCAGATGCGGACCGCTCGTTCCGCCAAGCATAATCGAATATCCACCTAAATCCGTTCCAAGACCGAGGGCAACTCTTCCCTCTAAATCCCTCTTATCTTTCTTCACTCTCTGAAGGCCATAGACGATCAATTGGATGCATAACTGAGCAACCTCCTTCACCTTGTCATACGTGGGACCACTGGCGCCCGTGAAGACTTCCCAGGCGTGAGCAATTCCATCGAGACCTCCGTCTAAGGTCAGACTCATCGGTGAATCGAGGGTGATCTTAAAATCGAAGACCGACGCAGGAGGCACAATGGCTTCGTCTACGATCAGCTTCTTCTGTCCTGTTACGAGATCTGTGATATTTGAATATTTGGTTAAATGAGCACCTGAACTCGCAGCGGTCTGGACAGCAATCACCGGCATGACTGGCCTCTTCGTCTTCTCTTTAATCTTAGTCACCATTCCTGTTCCGAAATAGGGTTCGATGGAATCCACCTCACCCACATTGGCCCCCAAAATCTCCATCACCTCCACAGGAGAATAGGTGTTGAGTACCGCCGCCGCCTTGGCAGCGTCCACTGTGCTCCCTCCCCCAAGGGCGACGATGGCCTCCGATTTTGCTCTCGCTACCTGGAGGCTGATGCGGTAGACGTCCTCACGAGGGGCGTTCGGCCTTGCGCCATTAATTGTCTCAAAGGCAACGCCATTCGCTTTCAGACTTGACTTCACCTGCCCAAGGGGCTTTTCAATCCAATCCTGCCCTAATTCGGTGACGACAAAGATTACTTTCTTCCCATATCTCTTGGCATACTTCCCAGTTGCATCAAGGACATCCTCTCCAAAAGTATAGGCATCCCCTTTCCAACCCTTTAATACCTTCTTTGCTCGCTCCATGCTCTCCTTCATCAACAGACCTCCCTGACCTTATCCCTTTTAATGCCAATAGCGTTTTATCAAAGCGGGCTATAATACAATTTTAACTTAAATATGATATTTCAAAACCTGTCAAGGGGAAGTGGGTTAATCACATTTTGTTGGAAAGTACATCACCCCTCCCTCCTTACAAGAAACCTTTAAAGGGGATTGAAGCTTCTGGCCAGCCGAATCATAACAGAAAAATGAAAAAGGGCTAAACATGATTGGTCCAACCCTCTTGTTTTGATTGGAGGCGGCATCCGGATTTGAACCGGAGAATAACGGTTTTGCAGAACACTGTTTCATATGTCCATCTATTTAACATATAAGGAAATTTTAAATCAACAATTCTTGCTGGCGTGGATAGTGGTGGGACTCAATCCGGGGAGGTAGGAAGGGGACGCAGGGGCAAAGGGGAATTACTCGTTCCAACCATCCAACTCTGCCATCTCCTCCGGTGGGTCACTGAGTCAATTCTTCATTGCTGATATGCCGTATAAGAATATGCTGAACGTGGGTTAGAGATCGGTGAGCCAGGAGCGAAGGAGATTGAGGAATCGGCTGAGCGATGATCGAAATGCTCAGTATTTACTCAATGTGTTTCTTGGAAAATGTAACAATTGCAGGACCCCATGATCCATTGAATCTGTGGAAAATCATTCGTCATGATAAGTGTCAATTCTCACCTATGTCCCTTGGGGGCATAGCCGTCAACTTCCTCTATGACGCCTCCAATAGGCGCGCCTCTTCGTATCCTGAACCATCCTTGACAACCGGGCGTATTTCACGTTAATGAGAATCGGTTTGCAGATGGAAGACGGTTGAGAGAAGGCTCGGATTCATGAACATGAACGCCACAACCTCGGTCTTTGATTGGCTCGATGAACTGAAATTCAACCGCTTCCACAGACGACTCCTCATCCTCGCCAGCCTGGTCTCTATCTTTGCAGGATACAATTCGCAGATCATCGCGTACATCGTGCCTTCAGCACTCATGGAGTGGCAGCTTACCCCGCTCAAAGCGGGGACAATGATCTCCTACGGGTTCCTTGGCCTCATGGTCGGTGCTGCGGGTTTCGGACTGGTTTCCGACCGAATCGGGCGGAAGAAGTCCATCATGATTGTCGTCGTCGTTTTCTCCGTTTTAAACAGTGCCGCCTACTTCGCCCCGAACTTCGAAATCTTCTGCTTGCTTCGCTTTCTTTCCGGTATTGGAATCGGCGGAGTGATACCCTTAATCATAACCCTTGTATCAGAATTCGCTCCTGCCGGGGTGCGGGCAAGATTTCTCACTTTTTCAGGCGGGTCCTTCACCATCGGATGGGCATTGGCAGGCCTTATTGCCATGGGGCTGATCCCCCATTTCGGGTGGCGAATGGTGCTTCTCATCGGGATTCTGCCGGTCTTCCTCCTTCCGGCGCTGCGGGCATACCTGCCTGAATCAGTGCGTTTTCTTGTTATGAAGAAATGCTATCCCGACGCAATCCGGGAGATACAGAGGATCGAGAGATTGGCGCGGATCGAGCCGCGTACGTGGGGACCGGACACCTTCACACAGGCCGATCCGCTTTCTGCTGCCGGATTCCGGGAGGTATTCCGGCCGGGGTTGAGGGTCATGACTATCCTTGTCTGGTGCACCTACCTGTTCAGCATGCTCGCCCTGTACGGGCTTTCCACCTGGCTGCCGGCGCTTCTTGCCATTTCCGGTTTCTCTCTTGTCAAAAGTTACAGCTTTGGAATCGTGCAATCCCTCGGGGCCTTTGTGGGTGGTTATCTTCTGGGCTGCCTTATGGATGCCTTTGGCCGGAAACCCGGCCTTTGCCTGAGCTTCTTTCTCGGAGGCCTCTCGCTCCTCTTGTTCAGTGCGGTCACATCCGACCTGGTCCTGTATATCGCAGGGGCAGCGTCAGGTATATTTCTGGTCTCCATTCCTGCAGCCCTCCATGTGGTAGCCGGTGAGATCTATCCCACCCGCATTCGTTCGTTGGGTCTTGGTTCGGCATACGCTGTGGGAAGGGTCGGGTCAATCACAGGACCGATCCTGGGCGGAATCATCCAGATGGCGGGTTTCAGCTTCGGTCAGTTCTTTCTATTCTTCTCCGTGCCCAGCTTCATTTGTGTCATCCTGGTTGCCTTCTACCCTGTGGGTGTCAGGAAGGAGGGTCTGGAGGAGGTGACGGCAAAGCTGCTCAAATAGATAGAAGAACATGCTGAATGCGGGTGACAGGTCGGTGAGGCAGGAGCGAAGGAAATTGATGGATCGGCTGAACGATGATCAAAATGCTCACGATTTATTCAAAGGGTTTTTGGAAAATGTAACAATTGAAGAATTGACCTCCTGGCCCTTCATTCGAATACGCCAACTCTTTTATGCATGGTAATCCGATTTCAAAGTCAAGGATAACGATTCGATCCCATTTACTTATCCAGGATGACACTTTGTGTCAGATTCTTCACTTCGTTCAGAATGACAAACATGGCATTTCCCTCGAAGGGATTCGAATTTTATCTCCAATCTGCAATCAACAATCGGAAATGTATTGGATCAGCTTTTGAGTGCTCCGGCGGTGAGACCTTGGATCAGATATTTCTGGGCTACGAAAACGAAGATGATCCCCGGGAGGGTTGCCAGAAGCGCACCCGCGCACATCTGGTTCCAGTTGACGAAGATGTCTCCGATGCAGTCGAAAACCCCCACCGTGATGGGCTGGGCCTGAGAAGTGGAGGTGAACACCATGGCGTAGATGAACTCGTTCCAGGTCCACAGAAAGGTGATGATGGCTGCCGAAGCAATTCCGGGGGCGCCCACAGGTAAAACAATCTTAAAAAGAGCCCCTGTCCTGGAACATCCGTCCACAATCGCCGAGTCAATCAATTCTCTTGGAAAGGAATCGAAGAAGGCTTTCATGATGAGGACAGCAAAAGGGTACGTCAAGTAGACGTTTGCGATGATCATGCTCAAAACGTTGTCCACCAGACCGAGATAACTGACCACCAAATAGAAGGGGATGAGGAGAGAGAGAGGGGGAATGATTCGTGTGACGAGGAGGGTGATGAGGACGAAATGGCCCCCCCGATAGGGATAATGGCTGATCCCATAGGCGGCAAGCATGCCGATGAAGGTAACGAACGCTGTGGTCACCGTCGTGAGGATGAGCGAATTCTGGATGTAATCCCAAAAGGGATAGGACTCAAACAGGAGCTTAAAAGGAGTAAGGGTGGGTTCTTTGGGAAAGTAGACGGGAGGAAAAACATAGGTCTCCGTGTCCGGTTTAAATGCGGTGACCACAGTCCAGTAGATAGGAAGCATCATCAAGGAGAGGAAAAGAATAGCAATGCCGTAAGACAGCGCGCGGTTTTCGAGAAAGCTCTTTCTCATAATTCTTCTTCCCTACTTCCTCATGTAATAGACGAAAATACCCGCAATGGCTGCGGTGATGAAAAACAGGAACATCCCCGAAGCCGCTCCCATGCCGAAATTGAGTGTCTTGGTAATTTGGTCCCAGACATAATAGCCCAGGACGTAGGTCGACCGCCCGGGTCCCCCGGCTGTTAAGGGAATGATGATGTCGATCGTCCGAAAAGAGAAAATGGTAGTAATGAGAAGCCCAACCAAAAGAGGTCCTTTGACGAGGGGAAGATCGACGAATAAGAATCGTTCGAATGCCCCTGCTCCATCCACTTTCGCGGCTTCATGCAGGATGGATGGGATACTCAAGAAGGCTGCGAGGAGGATGATGCCCATGAAGGGAATCCGGGTCCAGGTGTCAGCGATGATCACCCCCAGCATGGCAAGATTCGGATCCCCGTAGATGCTGAGGGGCTTACTGATCAGCCCCACTTTCATCAGCAGATCACTCACTACCCCGAAATCGGGATTAAACATCCATTTCCAGATGATACCTGATACCACTGCGGGGACCGCCCAGGGAACGATCATGAGGGATCTGAAGAGCCCTCCCGCCTTGGTGATGGCGCTGAGACAGAGGGCGATGATGAGACCGCCGAAGAAGGTGAGTGCCGTCGTTCCGATACTGAAGATGACAATTTGTTTCACCCCGATCCAGAAGAGACGATCGTCCAAGACCTTCTGGTAGTTCCCCAGTCCGTTGAAGATGATCGGGTGGACATTGTCGTAGCGGAGGAAGCTCGTATAGAAGAGCAGAAAGGCTGGAAAAATGACCCACAGGAGAACGATCAGGAGGCCGGGCAAATTCAAAAAAAAACCGTATCTAGGATTAGAGAGCCTCATGTCTTGAGCACCGGCGGTAGCGTGGAATGGGGATCCCATCCTGACCACCGGTCAGGATGGGATCCTGAACGTCTGGGACGATTAATCAGGAACGGCGTAATCGTCGAGGGCCTTCTGACACTTCTCCAGGGCCTCCATGGGCTGCATCTTTTTTGCAACGGCATTGGCAAAGAACTCTTTGAGGAGGTCCGTCAGAGCCCTTCCGGCAGGTGGGAAGGTTTCCAAAACTGCACGGCTCATCGCCGCTTTTCTCTCAGCAGGAACAGGGATATTCTTGGCCGCGGGGCTGTCATATGCCGTGATGACAGCGGCCTCGTTCCCCTCCACGATCAGCTCCCGATAGCTGGCCTCGTAGCTTCTCATAAAGTCCAGGAAAAGCATGGCGGCTGCTTTCTGATTATCCTTGATGAACTTGTTGATCATGTAGCCGTCAATGTCATAATAGGAGGCATGGTAGTCGTCCGGCTTGGAGGCATCCCATTTCGGCGGAGGCGCAACCGCCCAGTCGTTCTGGATATTGGGAGCTTTTTTCGGGTCTTTGAAGCGGTTCGCATCCACGGTGTGGGTCATGACCATTGCCACTTTGCCCATGGCAAACATGTCAGAAGCTGCCATCCACGAGTACTCAAGCACAGAGGTCGGAGCGCTCTGGTCCACAAGCACCATATCCGTCAGCATCTTCCATGCGTTTTTTCCCTCGGGAGAGTTGACGACCAGTCTCTGTCTCTTAACATCGACCATTCTCCCCCCCTGGGAGTAGATCATATCCCTTAAAGGATAAATGATATCCATCTCGCCACCGGCCGGGAAGATATAACCCCAGACCTGATCCTTCTTTGCCTTCTTAGCCGCCTCCTGCAGCTCGACATAGGTGGCCGGTGCCTTGGGGACCATGGAGGGCCGGTAGAAGAGCATCATGGTCTTGGTCTGGCCGATGGAACCATAGATGCGGCCGTCCGGAGCAGCCAGTCCTTTCTTGAGAGGAGGAGCATAGAATTTCCAGACGCCTGGATCGTTCCAGATGGCATCGATGGGATGGAGCCATCCACCTGCGACCATCTGCATGTAGGTGGTGGGGTGGTCGTAGCAGAACACATCGACCGCTGGGCTCTTGGCTGCAAAGATGGAGATCGTCTTGGGAACGATGGGCGGCTCTGCCCAGCCAAGAAGTTGTACCTTGATCCCGGTGAGATCTTCAAACCGTTTCGCGTTCTGAGCCGTGGCCGGATCATGTTCAAGTGCACCAAAGTTGGAGACTTTGATCACCTTCACTCCCTGGACCGCCTCCTTCCACCCAGCAGGAAGGACGTACTGTTCACCGGAAATCCTCTGGCCGATGGGTTTAGGTTTATTCCATTGAATCAATTCATACGGTTTTTTGGCCGTTTGCCCTGAGGCTGAACTCACCACTAAGAAAACAAAAGCGAGACCTAATAGAAATATGATCTTCTTCATAAAACACCCCCCTTTCTACAGGATTTGATTTGGACGATCCTCTAAAGCGATGAAGTATCCATCCCCCCCTTTCAATATTCCATTGATTTTTTCCGCTTTATTAAGTAAGAAGTTACTAAAAATGGTAATCATTTGTCAAGTTCGAATGGCGATGGGGATTTGTCAAGCATTTTGTGTAAAAAGCAAAGAGGGGATTTCTTGGCCTTTAGAATTCAAGTGAAAGAAAACAGCATAGAGAATCCGTTCCAGGGACAGAATCTGGAGGGTCAGGCAATCGTAATAAAGTATTTCTTCCTCGCTTGCTTACTCAGATATTTCTCCAACTTCGGAAGAAAGGGTAGCCCCGACCTCATCCACCTGTAGCGGACATGGGAGTGACTTCTTTTTCGAGTCTGCCTTCAAGCATGTCCTCTGCCACATCCAATTCGTAGTCCATCTGCAAACCAAGCCAGAATTGCGGGGACATTTTGAAATACCGGGCAAGTCTCAAGGCAGTATCAGCGGTAATACCTCGCTTCCCCAAGACGATCTCATTGATTCGCCTTGCGGGGACTCCTAATGCCAGGGCAAGCCTGTTCTGGCTGAGATCCATCGGCTCCAAAAACTCTTTTTGCAGGATTTCCCCGGGATGAACCGGATCAAGTTTCTTTTTTGCCATTTTCTTCTCCTATTTAGTGATAATCAACAATTTCCACTTGAAAAGCATCACTGTCGTGCCATTTGAAGCAAATTCTCCATTGGTCGTTGATTCTTATACTATGCTGCCCAAGCCTGTCTCCCTTGAGCTTCTCCAGTCTGTTAGCTGGCGGAACCCTCAGATCATTCAAGTTTTCAGCACGATTCAACATTCTCAACTTTCTCAAAGCCACTCGCTGCATCGTTTCGGGAAGCTTTGAGGACCTCTGCCTTTTAAATATCTTTTCGGCCTCTTTATCCTTAAAGGACCGTATCATATTATCAACATACCACAATTAACGTTTAACGTCAACCGTTAAACGTGGAGGTCAATGGGGTCAATTCCTCACCGCTGATAAGCCATATGACAATATGCTGAACGTGGGTTACAGATCAATGAGCCAGGAGCGAAGGAAATTAAGGGATCGGTTGAGCGATGATCGAAATGCTCAGGGTTTATTCAAAAGGGTTCTCAGAAAATGTAACCATTGAAGAATTGCCCCCCTGGCCCTTGACTTCTAACAAACAGCCACTTCTTTGACTCTTTCTTTCTGGAAGTTTCGGTTGACCAATTTTCATAAAATATGTATATTCCTATCAGAAATCCGTAGGGTGGCGGTGCAGATATTTCTTCATTTCAGGCAAAATAGCCTGGGCTCAGAAGGAGACTTTCGTGAAATATAGACAAAGCCAAGGATAAAGATTCGACCCAGAGGTCTACGGATCAAAGAAAGGGACATAAATTCCTCTAAAACAATTTATTTGGTTTTGAGTTTTCGCTGCGTTTTGTAAAAAGTCAAAAATCCGCTTGGAGAAAGGACCTTCCGGCCCTGACACAGTTTGGAAGGAAAATGAGAGGCGTTTCCGGTAACGAGGCATTCCGCCTTTCCGGCAATGGCCGCTTTAAGGAAGGCTTCGTCGTCAGGGTCAGGCAGAGAGTGACGGAGCGGTGAGGAGGCCACGGTGTGGCCGCGATGCTCAATATGGTCTATGAGGGCAGCGACCCTGTCTCTGTCAAATCCGAATTTGGGCCGATATAAGACTTCGTTATATTCGGTCAAAATAAGAGCGTTAAAACACAGCATCACTTCGCCCGAGGAAACCATACGGACGATTTCACCACAAGGGCCGAATGGCGACAAAAGGCCAGCGACAAGAACATTGGTATCAAGAACAATTTTCATCGAGTGCGCTTCTTGCGGACAGCTTTGATCTCGGCATCTATTTCATCCATGGTGATCTTGTCGTTCCCCATCTCTACGGACCGACGCTGAAGACTTGCCACCGCCTCGACCGCTCGTGCTTGACGAAACGCCGATAGCGATGCTTCCAGGTCCGAATCCTTCGTCGCCGCAATAATGGCGATCGGCCGCCCATTGCTCGTAATGATCATCTCTCTTTCCTCAGGAAGTTGTTTCCAAACTTGAGCCGACTTGCTCCGCAAATCACGGACGCTAATAAACCTCATAGGATTGTCCTCCAATTGTGCTATCTATTATGTACACAATCGTCACCCAAAGTCAAGAAGTTTTTATGTCATATACAGCCGGCGGTGAGCCAAGCGATAAAACGAGGGGCGAGGATCGTTGACCACTCTTTCAAACAGCCCACTTCTTTGACTATTTCTGTCTTAAAGTTTCGGTTGACCAATTCTCATAAAATATATATATTCTAACCAATAATGTGCAGGGTGGCGGGGTAGATGTTTCTTCGTTTTTCAGGAGAAAAGCCTGGGGTCAGAAGCAAACTTTCGTGAAATATAGGCGAAGTGAAAGGTCAAGGGATAGCCAGTTACCTTGGATTTAAAGAGACTTAACTGTCATAGTGTAGACCTGACACCTGGATTTGCTTCTGACACCTGGATTTGCTTCCTCATAGGCAACACCAAGGACAAAGATTCGAACCACCGACTCCTGCAGGATTAATATTAGGACAACGCTAAACATCGATTGACAATGTGTAGCCATTAGGCTACAATTGATATGGCTGAGATTCGCAAAACTGAACTTTTCGCCAGATGGATCGACGGCTTGAAGGACGTCCGGGCACGCGCACGTATTCTGGTAAGGATTGAGCGATTAGCTGCTGGAAATCCCGGAGATGTAAGGCCGGTGGGAGAAGGGGTTTCAGAGTTGAGAATTGATTACGGACCCGGGTATCGGGTTTATTACACGCAACGCGTGCAATCGGTGATAATTCTGCTGGCAGGTGGTGAGAAAAGCACTCAGGATAAAGATATCAAAACTGCACTTCACCTGGCAAGGAATCTGTAGGAGATACTATGGCAAAAACAATCACGACCAAATACGATGTTTCCGAACATCTTCGTACTCCGCAGGAAATGGCTGCTTATCTTGAAGCATGTATTGAAGAGGCAAATGGTGATGCCGCTTTTATTGCCAAGGCACTTGGAGATATTGCCCGAGCAAAAGGCATGTCTCAAGTAGCGCGGGACGCCGGTTTGTCCCGCGAAAGTCTTTACAAGGCGCTCTCCGGAGAGAGAAGTCCGGGCTTCGATACCGTTCTCAAAGTTATAGATGCACTCGGTCTGAGGCTACACGCAGAAACAGCTCCCGTTGGGAAACCGCATAAAGAAACCAGAAGGTTTCCGAAAAAAGCGCTCCAGCGGATGACTTACAGCCACCGCTAACCCAAGTCGTCCTTCATTATGGGTGAATAGACGGCGACCCCGCTAGTCTAAAAGACAAGAATAGAGGACCTGCCCTTAACGCAGGATAAAAATGAAGAGATCGGCAAAACAGTTTGAATCTGTTTGTTATTAAAGCAGAATATGAGAACCGTCCCCAAGATATGCCAGAGATGTCAAACCTCAAAAACGGATTGAAGCAATGGTAAGGTTTCCTCAGCTATCGCTTTGCTTCTTGGCGGCCTTTTTACTAAGCGCCTGTGCCACGATGCGCACTGCCAATGCTCCAGATGAGCTGGCACGCACATTGAATGACGCCATCGTTGCCATCCCTGCAGAATATTATAAGGGGGACGCTCCTTCGGACTTTTTTTCCTGGGGACGAATGAAAAATGCGAAAGAGGACCTGACAAAGAGGGTAGGTGAGAAAAAGATACCACTGGTTATCTACCTGCATGGCTGCGGCGGTTTCGATTGGTACACCAATCACGACATCTCTCTTTTTCTCCGAAACGGTTACGCGGTTCTTGCACCTAACAGCTTCGCTCGGAAATACAGACCAACAAGCTGCAACCCCATGGCTCACGGAGGCGGCTTATTCAGGGACGTCCTGGCTTTTCGGCTCGCCGAAGCCAGCTACGCTCATGAGGCAGCAAAGAATCTGCCTTGGGTAGACAAACGAAACATTTTTATGGTGGGATTCAGCGAGGGCGGGCTAACGACAGCGCAATATGGGCATGGCGGCCTTGCCGGTAGGATTATCCTCGGATGGACTTGTAATTCAGGGTGGCCTGAGTACAAAGGAATTTCTGGCCCCCGGGATGAACCTATACTTGCGGTTGTTTCATCCAACGATCCCTGGTTCACGAGTCCTTGGGACTCTGGGGATTGTGGCAGCTCGATGTTATTCAGGCGTAATGCAAAGTCCGTCGTTGTCGACGTTAAACTCCATGGCGTCACGAGCCTTCATGACGTCCAGAGCCTTCCAGAAGTACAACAACAAATTCTTCAGTTCCTCAAAGCTTACAGATGTCCCTAAAGCGGGAGTTCAGAGATTGCCAGGCGCAAGCCATAAGTCCTAAGTTGTTGCGGTGATTTGAGTATGTGAGGTGAGGCATTTCAACTGAAAGTGAGCAATGGAGGCCAATTTTCCAAGGAGATTTTTATCCTGACGGGTAACCAATTCAGGAGTCCGTCACCTTTAGAAACGATCTTGGAGTGAATGGTAGTAGGTGTTACAATCAACCCCCTTCTTTGGCCGGAACGTGCCCTGCAAGCCCCGCCTTATAGGCGGGAGTCGAAGGGCACAATATGGAGGAAACTTCCTCTCCGGGAAGCCCCGCCGTGCCTGCCCCGTCCTGACGGGGTGGGCGGGGAGCTTCACTCTTCCTTTCTGGAAGTTTCGGTTGACCAATTCTCATAAAATAGATATATTCCAATCATCAGGGTGGCGGTGCAGATGGTTCTTCGTTTTCAGGGAGAAAAGTCTGGGGTCAGAAGGAGATGTTCGTGAAATATAGGCAAAATCAAGAATAAAGATTCGACCCCAAAGCCCAGATCTGTTCTGGGTTACAGACTACACAACCATCCACATAAAGAAGCTACTTGATCTACGTTAGTTAGATTGGCAGCATTGTTTAAGGTCCCAACCTTTAGTTGACCCCATATTTCTTCAGCCATGCTGTTTTCAATAGCTGCCCCAATAAAGAATATATTAGGTGAGAATTTATATTTGGAGAATGCTTTACGTATACGGCTCAAAGAAGAATTTGCTGTTTTCCAATGTTCATCTGCTCCGGCAGGATCAATACCCCCTTTGAGTTCTCCAAGAGCAATGTAATGAGAAGGACTATTAAAGGCGGTGTCGAACCCTTCAGGGGAGCAATTTAGCAGACATAAGTCAATATTCTTACCAATAAATGGAACCCTGCGGTTGTAAATCATTGTACGGTTTTTGCCTTTGTTCGACCAACTAAGCCCATTTAGATAAAGCTCGACATCAGCGTCATCTTTTTTCCCAACGATCCACTCTTTGCTGTCAGCATGAAGCCATTGATAGGCAATTCCTGCAAGTGCAAGGTTGGAGAGAGTTGCTCGTGTTAATTTACGCTCACCCATAACCCCGCCTATATTTCTCATTGAGCCGCCCAAAGTATCTCCTCTTGTCAAAAGAAATCTAAAGACTAATTCTTCGACAAAGGCTGATCCGGCGGGTTCGAGGTATTTTTCAATCAATTTTTTGATTGCTTCAATTTTGTCTTGAGACTCCAGATAATTTATTGCCTTGTCCGATACTCCTGAGGCCGTCAATAAAGCGGACTGTATGCTCTGAATATTAAGAAGATCGGCAGGATTCTTGGCTTGACTCGCAGCTGTTTTAAGAGACCTTGCTTGTTCGATAAACGGAGTGGCCCTACGGTTTTTTTCCAAGGCTAAAGCGACA
>Ga0214474_1000496_pt1 | contig 19477 bp, 18 predicted proteins | sample RVTome_2_FD_187335 | JGI IMG/M metagenome (GOLD analysis project Ga0214474, IMG submission 187335) | Soil microbial communities from uranium-contaminated site in the Upper Colorado River Basin, Wyoming, United States - RVT95D214 HiSeq ...
TAACTGACCTGGGTACCGCGGAGCATCCGCTCCGCGGGGTATTCCTTTTTGTGGCTGGAGCAGATTCTCCAGCCTACCCACGTGTTATATTCTTATCCAAAGAGGAAAAACTGCAAGGCAGACGGAGAGGGATTTTGCAAAAAAGGATAGAGGTGCGATTGACCTTTTACAAAAGGAGAACATCTAGCAGGGGTAATGTGGGGTAAATAGCGACTGCCGGAGGCTATGATGGTCAGATGGCTGACGAAGACTAGCCGCCCCTGGCAGCGACGATAAGTGTTCCCGGTCCGCCGTGAACGCCTAAACCGGCGCCGACCCTGAACATCTGTATTTGTTTCTCGTCGATGACAGAAGCCAGGCGCTGCTTAAGCGCCTTAGCCTCATCGAAAACTGTGGTGTTGGATATACCCACTTCTTGCAGGTTTGGATAACTCTTGACGAACTCGAATAGTTGGTCTATACCCTTGGCATAGGTACGGGCCATGGACGCCTGGACAAGTTCACCATCGCGCGTTTTCAGTATGGGCTTTACGTTAAGCAGCGCGCCTACCAGCGCCTTGGTCTTGGTGATACGCCCGCCCTTGAGCAGGTATTGCAGCGTATCCAGTAGCCCACGGATTTGTGTCTTACCGATAGCTTTCTTCGTCTCCTCCAAGACTTCTGCCAACTTGCCGCCGCTCTTGGCTACCCGAGCCGCTGCTAAAACTATTAGCCCCAGACCTGCTGATACCGACAAACTATCAAATACATGCACTTCGCAACTGGGTTTGGCTATCTCAAGCCCCTGCAGTGCTGCGTTATAGGTGCCGCTAATTTTGCCCGGTAGATGTATAGAGACAATGGCATCGGTGTCTTTAGCCAGAGCGCTATAGGCCTCAGCGAAATCAGCGGGCATCGGCTGCGTGGTGGTGGGATATACCGGGCCTTTCACCAATTTCTCGTACAGCTCATCCGGTCCTATGTCCACCCCGTCTTTGTACGCCTTATCACCAAAATAAATATATACAGGAACGATAGTAATGCCCAGCTTCTTAGCCAAATCGACTGGTATATCCGAGCCGCTGTCAGTGACAATCTTTACCGTCAAAACTCACCTCCAAATACTGCCCGTAGTAAAAGTTAAGGAATTGTACCTACGGTCAAAAGGAAATGCAATACCTTGCTATGCTATGGTACGTCCAACACACGGGTAGGCTGGAGCATCTGCTCCAGCCCCAGAAAGGTAGACTAGTGTCTCTCGGTATTCCCCGTGAAGCGGATGCTCCACGGTACCCAAGATGAACCGTATAATAACAAGGAGTCTTTTCAAAAAGGGAATGACGAGGTGGCGATCTAATCGGGGACGAAAGAGAATATAGAGATGCTCTATTCGTGGCGCAGAGATTCAATGGGGTCGAGCCGGGCAGCTCTGAAGGCGGGGTAAGTGCCGGATATCACGCCGATTCCGATTGATACAGCCAGCGCCAGGATAACAATGCCAACCGAAATTTGAGCATCAATAGTTAAGTTTCCCATAGAAACATTTTGCATAAACTGTGACCCGCCTACTGCCAGGAGCAGGCCAATCAAACCGCCGGATAGACTCAATGCCGCCGCTTCAATGAGGAACTGAATTAAAATATCACTCCTTTTAGCGCCGATGGCTTTGCGGATGCCGATTTCCCGCGTTCGTTCCGACACTGAAACAAGCATGATGTTCATGATGCCGATGCCACCCACAATCAGCGAGATGGCGCCGACACTGCTCAGGAAAATCGAGAAGGTAGCCATTGTCTGTTGCATGCTGCTCAGCACCTCGCGCATATCCCTGATTTGAAAATCATCCGCCGCCCCCGTGGCGATATAATGCCGAGCTCTCATTATGGAAGTTATTTCTGCAATAGCAGCATCTACCTGATCAGAGCTGACCGCCTTTACAGCAATCTGCTGTATGTTATTGCCACCTGATATCTTGGACTGCATAGTAGTCAGCGGCATCAATATGTAGCTGTCTCCCGCAAAACCACCCATCTTCTCTACAACTCCGATGACCTGGTACTTGCCGCCGGCGACACGTATGCTCTTACCCAGCGCGGACTGGCTGCCAAATAAGTCTAAAGCCGTCTGATAGCCGAGTACCACCACGTTCTCTCTGGCTGTTACATCCTGGTCGGATATGAACCTGCCCTCTGCGAGACTATAATTCTTTATCTGCGTTATTACTGGAGTGACCCCGGTAGCCTGTACGTTCACGTTATTGTTGCCGTAAGACGCACTTACGCCTTTGCTGAGGGTGGGTGAAACCACGGCTATGTCCGGAGCTAATGATTTATTTGCCAACGCCTGCGCATCATCGAACGTCAGCGGACGAATGATGCTTACTGTTTTATCCGTCGTGCTAGACACATAAAGAGCGCTGGCTCCCAGATTTTCGAATGTCGTCTCCATGCTCTTCTGGAAACCGTTTCCCAGAGCCACCAGAAGTACTACGGCGCTGACGCCAATGACGATACCCAGCATGGTGAGCGAAGACCGTAATTTGTTGGAAAATATGGATTTCCAGGCGGTCCTGATGCTCTCCCATATATTCATCGCTTTTTTTCCTCTGTTATCTTCCCATCCCTGAGATAGATTGTCCTCTCGGTATAAGAGGCAATATCTTCTTCATGGGTAACGATGATGATAGTTATACCTTTTTTGCGCTGTTCCAGTAGAACATCCATAATGGTGTGGCTTGATTGAGTATCCAGGTTACCTGTTGGCTCATCAGCAAGTATTATCCGGGGGTTATTTATCAGGGCACGGGCAATTGCCACTCTCTGCTGCTCACCGCCCGACATTTCGGTCGGGCGATGTTTCGCCCTGTTGCCGATGCCGACCGATTCCAGAGCCTCGATGGCACTCTGTCGCCTGTGACCATGACCGGCATATACCATGGGCAATTCTACATTCTCCAGCGCCGTCATTTTAGGTAAAAGGTTGTAAGACTGGAAAACAAAACCCAGCTTCTGATTTCTTATTACCGCCAGCTGGTTATCATTGAGGCTGGAGATATCCTGCCCTTCCAGGCAGTAACTTCCGGCGGTCGGACGGTCCAGGCAGCCGAGTATATTCATCAGGGTGGACTTTCCAGAGCCCGATGGTCCCATGATGGAAACCGCCTCACCCTTTTCGCACCGAAAAGAGATATCGTCTAAGGCAGTCACCTTCACCTCACCTATGTCATATATCTTGCTTACATTGTTCAGTTGTATCATGCCGTCTGATTCAATCATGCCGTAACACCAAATCTACGAAGACTATTAAAAATAGAAAGCCGGTCTATTAACGTATCGGGATACCTATACCCCGTGACCCCTGACCCGTTGTACTGCCACCAGTGCCCGTTATCGGCGGAGTAGATGACACCGTGACTTTGTCTCCTTCTTTTAATCCGGATAGCACCTCAGCGTACTGAAAGGTTTGCTGGCCTAAAGTAACCGGCCTGTATTCGGGTTGTCCCGTCGTTGGGTTAATAACCGCTACTACCGGACCCTCAGGTGTGTTTACAATTACCGATACGGGCACCAGCAATATATCTTTAGCGTTGTATATACTTATATCGGCAGTGGCGCTTAAGCCACCTCTGAGCTCGACATCAGTCTGGTCCAGTTGAATGGTAATAGCAAATTTAATAACGTTGCCGGACGCTACACCAAAGGGAGAGATAAACTTAACCGTACCGGTAAATACCTTATCCGGTATGGCATCCACGGTGATGCTTACCTTTTGCCCGGGCTGCACCTTCATGATGTCAATTTCGTCGACAAGCCCTTCGAATCTGATGGAGTTGGTATCAACCAGCGTGATAGCTGTCGTCGATGAATAGGTCTGTGCTGAAAGTACAGAGGATTTCTTGAGGTTCACGCTGACTACCGTTCCGTCGGAGGGGGCTATGATGGCCGTATTCATGATCGCCTGCTTCGCCTGATATAAAGATATCTGGGCGCTTTGCAGGGCAAGGTTGTATTGCTGCAATGTCTGCCAGTTTATGCCTTTTCCGACCACAAAAAGTGACGTTTGATTTTCCAGAACGTCACGGCCAACGAGCAGATTGAGCTGGGTGATATACAACTTTTTAGCGGCTTCAAGCGCCTCGGCATTATCCTGTTCCAGATAGTCTTCCAGGTCCTGCAGAGAGCGAATAGAGGACTGCAGGAAATCGACGCTGGTAGCGGTATCAGGATACTCGAACATCTCACTGCCCTTGAGATATACCGTGCTTTCAGCCAGCCCGTAAACCGTAAACATTTCCTGCTGGACATCTGCCAATTTAGAGGCTACTTTATCATATGCTCCGACTTTCATATCATTGCTTATATCCAGTAGTTTCTGCTGGTACTTCTGCATGTAATCGACCACCGTGGCATTAGTGGGAGTCTGAGACTTCAAGCCGCCTTCGTAAAGGTCAGGATAGTAAGTCGAGTTTATCTTGGCTCCGGCCAGTGCTGCAGCGTCGGGCTTGGATGCGATAAGGTCCGCGCCTACTTCGACATCGAAATAGGTCATTATCAAATCACGACCGGCTTCTTTGTAATTCCCCTGCTTGAACTCATTAACCGCCGTATCCAAATCTTTTCGTGCCTGATTAAAGATGCGGGGCACACTCAAATCGGGGTAAGTATAAGGGAGATGGTCACACCCCTCTGCAGCGTTGTTTGCTTTTGATTGCACCGTGATGTTATTTTGCGCCGACTGCACATTTAGCAGGGCGGTTTTAATGGCGTTCCTCTGGTTCGTATCATCGAGCATGGCCAGCAGTGCGCCCTGCTTTACCTGGTCGCCTTCTTCCACCAGTATCTGTTGTACTTGCCCGTTGGTGCCGAAGCGCAGGGCGAACTCATCGGGCATGGTCAGGTTGCCATCCGAGGAAACGTTGATATTGAGGTCTCCCTTTGTTACCTCGAAAACTTGCCCGGCGGGAGTAACTGTACTCTTGCTGCAGCCACCTAACAGCAGGGCTGGCAGGATCAGGCTTATTACCAGTATGGTTATCAGATTCTTTTTCATCTTATTATCTGGCCGGCGGCGCTCCACCGGAAGGCCCACCTGGGAATCCGGTCACTATCGGTGCACCCGTTATTTTATCTTCAACTACGATTTTATCGCCCTCTTTCAAGCCGGATAATACCTCGGCAAACTGCAAGTTTTGACTGCCCAGTTTGACTTCCCTTTTTTCCTGCGTTCCCGTAGCTTCATCGACGACTGTTACAAAAGACCCCGCAGAGGTGATGGTAACTGCCGACAGAGGCACCAGCAGTGCATTGGCAACATTGGACACGGTGATATCAGCCGTGGCTGTAAGCCCGCCCTTGAGCGCCACCCGGCTGGGGTCAAGCATGATAGTTATCGGAAATTTAACGACATTGTTGGTGTCCGGCGTGCCGAAGGGTGAAATGAATGACACTTTGCCGGTGAACGTTTTATTCGGTACGGCATCGACGGAAATCGTCGCCTTTTGACCCGACTTTATTTTCAAAATATCTATCTCGTCGACCTGCCCCTGAAATTTAATCTGGCTGGTATCCACCAGTTGAACGGCAGTCCTGGAAGCATAGTCGACAGCGGACAGGACGTCATTTTTCTTGACACCCACGCTTACCACCGTGCCGTCGAAAGGCGCCAGTATTACCGTCTTAATGAAATCGTCCTGCGAGTTCCCCAGGCCGACTAAAGCGGTTTGCAGGTCGACGTGGGCCTGCTGCTCATTTTTCAGAGACAGGCCGTGCTGCAGTACATAATCGTTGCTGCCTAAAATGCTGTTGCATATTTGCATATAATGCTTAGCAATTCGCAGGTTGTCATACAATTCAGGCGAGGTTAGTCCGCCGGTTTCTATGCCTTTTAACGCCGCATTCAGCTTGTCCGCCGCGGCTCCATAAAAATACAGGCTTATGTCTTCGCCGTAAACGGTGGAATAACCGTGCGCCCTTATAATATTGATATTATTGTAGACCACCTTGCCTATGTCGCTGACCCGCTTTAAAAGCGGGGAGAACATCTGGCCGGCTTCATCGTATTTATCCTGGGCAATCAGCCCCCGTATCGTAGCGATATCCGCCTGCCCCTGCTTTATGGTATCCACCGCCTTGCGCAGTTGCACGATATAGGAGACGGTCCACGACTGGTCCGTTTGCCATAGCAACTGCGTTATGCCCTCTTCATCGCTGGGCACCAGCGGCGCCATGTTGCCCAGGCCTGATTTGGGGTTGTTTATGGTGTCCTCCAATATCTGTACGCAGGCTTCCAGGTCGGACAGTGCTACATACAGTTCGGATGTCGCCGCCGTATAGTTATCGCTCTGGTACAGCTCATGTGCGCTGTTGACCTCATCCTGCGCCCAGATATAGGCCGACAGGGCTGTGGCGTTGGGATAATAGTAGACGTAGGCTGTTTTAGTTTCCGCTCTCATATAATCAGGTTGTGTAATATATGTGTTTGGGTCATCCCGATCCGACGGTACAGGCCAGCCAGAATCTGGCCAATATGGCAGACCTGAATAGCTGTACGCCGGAAATTGGGGCAGCAACGGCACATTTTCATACAGCTTGCTTAATACTTGCTGCACCTTGTTGTTTGAGGATTCGACGCTCAATTTTTGAGTCGTATTATCCAGAGTAGCCAGTACGGTGCCCTCTTTGACAAAATCGCCCTCCTCCACGAACACTTCCTGAACATCTCCCGGTGCGCCGAACAGCAAATTATATGCCTGCGGCATTACCAGATTTCCATCCACGGAGACGTCTACGGTGAGATTGCCTGTCCCCACCGTGGCTACCTGCGTGGCTGCTGCCGGCGTCGTTGTTTTTGGAGCACAGCTAATTCCGGAAATAAGTAAAATAGATATGGCGATAAAGATAATTAATCTGTTGAGTATTTTGGTCACGCTCATATTTTATCTGGCTGTTTCAAACGGAACTTAGTCTAACAGGGAAATATTAAGATATTATTAAGATGACAATTGTTTTGGCGATAATAAAAATGAAATGACTTTCTTTAACCTATTTTAGCAACGTTATATTATACGTCTCGACTGTTTATTTGGCAATTGTTAGACCAAGCCCTACTCCAAACATGCCCCTCGAATCTAATTCACACTGTTTAAAATATTCAATTAATACACCCGGCAATTTATTTCTTCAGACGATGGCAGAGCGACAAGTTCATCCTCTCTTGTTGATGACGATACAGTTGCCTCCTTTAATTGTTTTCGCAACTTAATTGCTTCGCTCCAATCCAATTTAGCCAGTTCATCAACATATTCTCTAATTCGCTGTTCACCGGAAAGGGCGTAGGTGGTGAGGCCATTACTATCGTGCTGGTCTACAAGAATACCTTTTTCGACCAGGGCTGTCATTGCATCCCTTAAGTTAATCCTTGCAGTATCCAACGCTCTGGCTACTGTGTAAAGACTTAATCTTGACTTGGGATGTTGTCCCCAGAAGCAGAGCAGCCTGAATTGTATACTGCTGCAACCGATATCTTTGAGAAATAATAGTAGATCGTATTTCACTATTCGGTTAATTTTGTAGTTGGTTACCATGTCTTTTCTCTCCTTTTCCAACATTTTTATATGGACTTCATCGGCATCTCGATATGTTAATGGTAACAAGGCAATATTAATTTCTCATTAAGTTTTTTAAACCAAGAACTGCGCTATGCTCGCAATAGGTTACCTTCGATTAATGTTCATGTAAATATAGCCTTCCCCATACTTTCTCAACGTGGTTCTTCGCCTTTTGTAAAATCCCTCTCAATCTCCCTTTAGAAAAGGGAGAGCCCCCATCGTCTCCCCCTTAGAAAAAGGCTCCAACACAACTATCCCCCTTTGGAAAAGGGGGATAAAGGGGGATTTTATTTTCAGAAACACATCACTCAATACTTAACAGTTCCTTAACATTTGAGAGGTATAGTTAAAGTATAAAGATACTATCTTTGACGATACATAATTTGAATAAAGTTATGAATTGATCTTTATAAAAAGAGGTTAACACCTATGCGGCAGATATATTTCTGTCCTAATTGTAGGGCGCCGATTGTTTACGGTGACAGGTTTTGTGGCAATTGCGGTGTTAACTTGAAATGGGAGATAACACAAATACCGCCGCAGTCATTGCCCCTGACCGCAAAACCTATAAGTAATGAGATTTCCAAGCTGCTGGCAGACTTCTTCAACAAGCAGGCCAAATGCATCTCAGAATAAAGCCCGGCACTTAATCTTAATAAGATTTTAATATCAAGCTGCTATGCTTAAATCAACTATGTAAAGAAAGGAGGTGAGACAGAAATGTGGCCAAATAAAAAATTGATAGTTATTGCGGTATCAGTGGCTGTGCTGCTGGTCGGGAGCATCGCTGGAGTAGTACTTGCTGCCGACAGCGGCGATGACAATCAGCCTAAGGCTCAAGGCGAAGACCTGTTGACAAAGGTCTGCACCATCTACCAGCAGAAGACAGGCGTCACCATTGATCAAACGTCGCTCAAAGACGCCTTCGCTCAGGCACAAAGCGAAATGCAGGCAGAGCGTGAGCAAGCCCGCCTTCAGAACCTGGTGGAGCAGGGCAAGATAACCCAGGAACAGGCTGACCAGTATCTAAATTGGTGTCAGTCGAGGCCCGATTTACCTGACGGAGTTGGCTTCCGCGGTGGTGGTGGTTTCCCCAGGCAGGGTGCACCGTGCGCCGTACCTTCATCAGAATAGTCTACCAACCTTGATGAGGGGGACCCGTCTGGCTATATTAAAAGAGGGAGAGAAATATTCTCTCCCTCTTTAGTTATTAAATAGGTAGTGGGAAAAATAAACTTAACAATTTCTTAACATTTATGTTATAACATTAAAGCAGCTTGAATATTCAAGAGGGCAGCATGGCCAGTAAAACAGTTCTGGTAGTTGATGATGACGTAAAGACGGTGGAACTGGTCAAACTCTATCTGAACAGGGATGGCTACCGCGTTCTGGCTGCTTACGATGGCGCGGCGGCTCTGCATCTGGCTCACGAGAGCCGCCCTGACCTTATCGTTCTGGACTTAATGCTACCCGGTGTAGACGGTCTCGAGGTCTGCCGTAGTCTTAGGAGTGAATCCGATGTGCCCATAATTATGCTCACCGCCAGAACTACGGACGAAGACAAGCTAACCGGTCTGGGCTTAGGGGCTGATGATTATGTATCCAAGCCCTTTAGTCCGCGGGAGCTGGCAGCCAGAGTCCGGGCAGTTCTCAGGCGCCTGCCCGGTGAACGTGGTCCTGCAGAGATTAAGCGGGGTGAACTTGTCCTGAACTTTCCCAAGCAGGAGGTATCTATCGCCGGCAGGCCGCTAAACCTTACTCCGGTTGAATTCAAGTTGCTGGGAGTTCTCATCAAAGAGGCTGGTAGAGTTTTCAGTCGGGCAGAACTTGTTGAAAAAGCCCTGGGCTACGATTACAGGGGCTTTGATCGCACCATTGATGTGCATATCCTGAACCTGCGACGGAAGCTGGAGCCCGACCCCGTACACCCCAAGTATATTAAGACGGCATATGGTGCCGGTTACAAGTTCTCAGAGGTCTAAAGTGATACACAGTTTGCGCTTTCGTCTCCTTATGTCTTTCACCCTCGTAATACTGATTGCTGTTGGCGCCATATACTTGTTTGTCAGCCATACCACTGTGGCTGAAATCGGCCGGTTTGGTGAACGAAACGAGCAAGCTCGCTTCGGAAGAGTGGAATTCGAACTAACTCGCTATTACCACGAACATGGAGATTTAGAGGGGATTCAACAGTATGTTGAACAGTGGGGCAGCCTCTACGGACGACGGATTATATTTACAGACTCCAGAGGGATAGTAGCCGCAGATTCCCAGGGAGAATTGTTGGGGCAGCAATACTTTCCTGACACGCCGGGTATGCCGGTGCCACCACCGTGGGAAGGAAACAGCGTGGGGACTTTATACATCAGCCCGGAAACATCGGCGGTTTTTCCTTCACCACTTAGTCTGTCTCGGGCAATAAATAGTTTTCTACTTTGGGGTGCGCTACTGGCGATTGCCGTTGCCTTCTTAATAACATATTTCCTGTCGCGTCGAATTTCAGCACCGGTTAAGGCTCTTACTGTTGCTGCAAGACAGATGGGCCGGGGAGATTTGTCTCAGAGGGTACAGTCCAAGGATAAGGGTGAACTTGGAGAACTGGCACGAGCGTTCAACACCATGGCGGAAAACTTGGAGCGAGGCGAACAACTTCGCCGCAATATGATTGCCGACATTGCCCACGAGTTGAGAACTCCTCTATCCAATCTCAGAGGTTATCTGGAAGCAATAACTGATGGTGTGATAAAGCCGCGTTCAGGAGCCATCCGCTCCCTTGGCGAAGAAGCAAACCTCCTGTCGCGAATGGTTGACGACCTGCAAGATTTGAGCTTGGCTGAGGCAGGTGAGTTAAAACTGGACCGCCAGACACAGGATATTAAAAGGCTACTGAAAAAGACGGTGGCTCTGCGGCAAACTCAGGCGACGGCAAAAGGAGTGCTGGTATCCGTTGACCTGCCTAAAAAGCTGCCACGGGTGAACATTGATACCCACAGGATTAGCCAGGTCTTGCTCAATCTTATAGATAACGCTATAACTCACACACCAGAAGGCGGCACAATAACCATATCAGCCGTGACGTTTGATAAATGGCTGGAGATAGCTGTGGATGATACCGGCGAGGGTATTCCTGCCGAGGACTTGCCTAATGTCTTTGAACGTTTCTACAGGGTAGACAAGTCCAGAGCCAGGGCAACCGGCGGCGCGGGCCTTGGGCTTGCTATTGCCAAGAGCCTGGTAGGGGCACATGGCGGCAAGATTGAAGTACGGAGCCAGGAAGGTAAAGGTAGCCGCTTCTTATTCACACTACCTGTCGTACAGTAGACAGCCGCTTATAGAATTTTTTCTTCTGTCGTCTTAGTTGGCCCAGACATCCCCATCGGCCCATACTCGTGACCCGTAATCCCTTCCCGATTTTCAATACTGTGAATTAGAACCAAAGGGTATTGACAAGGTCTTTTTGATGTGTTATCATATGGTATACGGCAACCGCTTGCCGTATACCATATGAATAGGAAAATATGATGAAGAGAGTCTTTGTACAAGAGGAAATCTGCATGGGCTGTGGCCTTTGCCGGGTTTATTGCCAGGCAGAGCATTCCAGAACTAAAGATATAATCAAGGCATTTAAGAAAGAGAGTCCCCGTTCGGTGCCCCGTATCCGTGTAGAAAGAAAGGGTGAAATTTCCTTCTCCCTACAGTGCCGGCATTGCGACGAGCCGTGGTGCGTTTACTCCTGTCTTACAGGCGCTATGCAAAAGAACCCGACAACAGGTGTAGTTACCGTCGATACCCAAAAATGTATGGGTTGCTGGACATGTATACTAGCCTGCCCTAACGGAGCATTGACCAGGGACAACGGCAAAAAAGTCGTCGCCAAGTGTGACCTGTGCCCCGGGCGTGACGTGCCGGCTTGTGTAGCTAACTGCCCGAATGAAGCACTGGTATTTATAGAAGATGGTGCGGTTAAAGAACTCGCAGGGGTAAAGAGTTGAAAAGAAAGATTGCTATAGTTGACTACGGCGCCGGCAACCTGGGCAGCGTGGCTAATGCCATTGTCAAACTCGGTTATGAGCCAAATGTTACCGGCAAGCCGTCGGAAGTGCTCAGCGCCGCAGCAGTTATTCTGCCAGGTGTCGGCGCCGCCGGTGATGCCATGGAAAATCTAAGTGCGGAGGGCATGGCTGACGTGATTCTCAGGCTGATTGATGCCAAACGACCTCTGTTCGCTGTCTGTGTCGGGCTGCAACTCCTCTTTTCCGGCACCGAGGAGGGCGGCTGGCATGAATGTTTAAACATCATTCCGGGTACCGTAAAGAGATTACCTAAAGGACTAAAGATTCCACATATGGGCTGGAACCAGGTCAAGCAGATAGTTAAGCATCAGGTCTTCGACGCTATACCGGATGAAGCTAACTTCTACTTCGTTCACAGCTACTACGTCGACCCGGAGGATAAGTCGGTTATAGCCGGCACCACAGACTACGGTCTATCTTTCGGCAGCATGATTATCAAAGACAATCTGGTGGCCACCCAGTTTCACCCGGAGAAAAGCGGCAACTGGGGTTTGAAGATGTACGACAACTTCTTGAAAAAGGCACTCGATAAGGAAGGGTGAAATGGCAACTAAGAAAGCGCTCAGAACTGAATATTTAATCATAGGTAACTCAGCCGGCGGCATCGGAGCCGCTGAAGCCATACTTGAGACTGACAAGAAAAACTACATAACAATAGTCTCCGATGAACCATACCCGGCATATTCCCGTCCGCTTATCTCGGAATATCTGGCGTGCGAACGAACCGTTGAGGAGATGCTTTTCCGTCCCGCTGATTTCTATAGCCGGAATAACATCGACCTTATGCTGGGCAAGACCGTAAAAAGTCTGGACTTGCCCCGGCGGCTTGTGGAGTTGAATAGCGGTGAAAAAATCACCTGGAAGAAGCTATTACTGGCCACCGGCGGCATACCTATCGTCCCGAAGATGAAAGGACTAAATAAAAAAGGTGTATTTAAGTTCTTGACGCTCGACGATGCCAAAGCAATCAATGAGTTCTTGAAGGATTATAGCCGGGCTGTGGTAATAGGCGGTGGCCTTATCGGCGTCAGCGTCAGCGAAGCTTTGACCAAACGTGGTGTCACGGTCACCATCGTAGAAATGAAGGACAGGGTACTAAACACAATACTCGATGAACGGGCATCTTCAATAGCCGAAGAAATGCTCGCCGAATCCGGTATCAGGGTCATCGTCAACAACACGGTATCGGAAGTCGTCGGGGAAACGGCCGTAGAGAGCGTTGTACTGGATAGCGGCGAGACAATCCCCTGTGACCTGGTTGTCATCGCTATAGGCGTGCTGCCCAGGACTGAACTTGTGCAGGGCACTGAGATAAAAGTCAATCGGGGTATCGTGGTTGACCGATACATGGCAACGAGTTACCCGAACGTTTACGCCTGCGGCGATGTGTCCGAAGCGTACGATTTCGTTTTTGACACAAACCGGCTGATACCTATCTGGCCAAACGCTTACATCGGAGGCAGAGTAGCCGGTTATAACATGGCCGGTGTGAAAAAAGAATATCTCGGCGGCACGGCTATGAATTCAGTCAACTATTTCGGCCTCGATATAACCACAGCCGGGATTGTAAATCCACTTGACGGCAGCAACTATGAAGTAATAATCAAAGATAAAGATGGCATCTACCAGAAGGTGATGTTAAACAAGGGACTAATAGCGGGCATAGTCTTCATTAAGGATATTGAGAAGTCGGGTATGATTTTTGGCTTAATGAGAGATAAGGTGAATGTCAGCGACTTTAAGGACGCACTTCTGGCTGAGGACTTTGGGCTGGCATATCTGCCTCCGGAGTTATGGCGGGAGCGTATAGGAAATGTGTCTCTGCTGGTAGCTAAACAATAAATCCCGGAGTATTGAGATGAAAGATATTGCACAAATTAATAACCCCCACTTCGACGACAAGGTAATCGACGCCTGCTCTATCTTCGGCATGATGGACGCTACAGGTAAGTGTTTTTCGGGGAAGGACATAATTAAAGCCATCGCCAACATGCATGTCCGCGGCAATGGACTGGGAGGTGGTTTTGCCATCTACGGATTGTACCCGGAATATGCTGACCTGTACGCCTTCCACATAATGTATTTGAGTCGCGAGGGGAAAACAGAAACAGAGGAGTTTCTGAAGCAGAAGTTTAATATAGTTCACGACGGCATAGTGCCGACCCGACCGATACCGGCTATAACAAAACCGCCTGTCGTCTGGCGTTACTTCCTGGAAGTGAATCGTCGCGAATCCAAGGGGCTGCCGGACGATGATTACGTTGTAGCCAAGGTCATGGATATAAATACCGATATCAAAGACACGTTTGTCTTCTCCAGCGGTAAAAACATGGGTGTATTCAAGGGTGTAGGTTACCCCGAGGAGATTGGCGAATATTTCTGCCTGGAAAACTACCAAGGCTATTTGTGGACGGCACATGGCAGGTTCCCGACCAATACCCCCGGCTGGTGGGGTGGCGCACATCCGTTTAACATCCTGGACTGGACGGTGGTACATAACGGTGAGATATCATCGTATGGAATAAACCGTCGGTATCTGGAGCAATTCGGCTACCGCTGCACTCTTCAGACCGATACTGAAGTGGTAGCCTATGCGGTCGACCTGTTGATAAGAAAACACGGCCTTCCCATTGAGGTGGTAGCTAAAATATTGGCGCCTCCCTTCTGGAATGATGTGGAGCGCCGGCCTCCCGAGGAGCAGGAACTTCTCCGAGCCTTGCGTCAAGTATATGGCAGCCTTCTCTTAAATGGGCCGTTCACCATAATCATTGCTCATCAGGGTGAAATGATCGGGCTTACCGATAGGATAAGGCTGCGCCCGCTAACGGCTGGCATAAAAGACCGGATGCTCTATCTCTCGTCGGAGGAATCGGCAATCCGTCTGATTTGCCCCGAATTAGATGAAGCCTGGATTCCGGTAGGCGGTGAGCCGATAGTAGGTAGCCTGGGGAAACCACTTCAGCGTCGGACGACTTTAGCTGCAGAAAAGATAGCCGGAGCCAAATAGGATTTATTAGAAACGGATTTAAGCTTATGTTAACTAAGAGGATTATCCCCTGTCTCGATGTAACTCAAGGGCGAGTGGTCAAGGGCACGAGTTTTACAGACCTCCGTGATGCCGGTGACCCCGTTGAGCTTGCCGCATTTTATTATCGGGAAGGCGCTGATGAGTTGGTCTTTTTGGATATCGGAGCTACCCCGGAGGGGCGAGATACCATGGTGGATATAGTTGAACGTGTCTCGAAACAGGTCTTTATTCCACTAACTGTCGGTGGCGGGCTGCGAAGTATTGACGACATAAGGCGTATGCTCAAGGCGGGTGCTGACAAAATAAGCATAAATACCGCTGCCGTCCTTAATCCCGAGCTGATTAAAGAGGGTGCCCGCAGGTTCGGCTCTCAATGTATAGTTATAGCTATTGACGCCAAGCGGTGCAATGGGACTGGAGAAATTACTTGGGAGATTTGTACTCATGGCGGCCGGAGACCGACAGGTATCGATGCGATTACATGGGCGAAGAAAGCGGCTGGGCTTGGTGCTGGCGAGGTCCTGCTTACCAGCTGGGATGCCGATGGTCACCGGGCAGGCTACGATTTGGAGTTAACCCGCGCCATCGGTGAAGCAGTGACCATACCGATTATCGCCAGCGGTGGCGCCGGAAATCTGGAACATCTATATGAGGCACTTATGCTAGGCAAGGCTGACGCTGTTCTTGCCGCCAGTATCTTTCACTACCGGACTTATTCCATACGCCAAGCCAAGGCTTATCTAGGAGAAAGGGGTATCCCGGTAAGAACGGAACAATAAAAAGGGAGAATTCAATGAAGACTTATTTACCGCCGAAGTTTTTAATAGAAAGGGACCAGGCACGGTGTATTCAGTGCCAGGTCTGCGTCAATCAATGCAGCTTCGACGTGCACTATTACGATGCCGAAGATGACGAGGTCAGAAGCCGCGAAGCAAACTGCGTTGGCTGCCATCGCTGCGCTGTCTTCTGCCCGACTAGTGCCGTCAATATTCGAAGAAACCCGCTTGATTACAGAGAAAACTATAACTGGCGTCCCGAGGTAATTGAAGACATCATAAAACAGGCTGAAACCGGTGGAGTGTTACTAACCGGCATGGGCAATGACAAAAGCCAGCGCATCTACTGGGACCATCTGGTTTTGAATGCCAGCCAGGTGACAAACCCTTCCATCGACCCGCTCCGTGAGCCCATGGAGCTGACCACTTACCTCGGTCGAAAACCGGATATCGTTGAGATAGACCTTAGTTCGATGAAATTAAAGACAAAAATGGCGCCTCAGGTGAGAATCGATATCCCCGTGATGTTCACGGCCATGTCCTATGGCGCCATAAGCATTAATGTCCAGGAGTCTCTGGCTCGGGCGGCTACGGAGGCTGGTACTTTGTGGAATACCGGTGAAGGCGGCCTTCATCCCAGGCTATACAAGTACGGTAATAACACCATCGTCCAGGTGGCTTCGGGAAGGTTCGGAGTGCATCAGGAATATCTGGATGCTGCGCGAGTAGTTGAAATTAAGATCGGACAAGGGGCCAAGCCGGGCATTGGTGGACATCTCCCCGGAGAGAAAGTCAGCGCTGATGTATCCAAGACCAGAATGATTCCCCAGGGAACGGACGCACTGTCACCGGCGCCGCAGCATGACATCTACTCCATAGAAGACCTGGCTCAGCTAGTCTATGCCTTAAAGGAAGCCACCAACTATACTAAGCCGGTATCGGTGAAAATAGCTGCCGTCCACAATTCCGCAGCTATCGCCAGCGGTATGGTCAGGGCCGGAGCCGATATTATAGTCCTCGATGGACTGCGAGGTTCTACCGGTGCTGCCCCTAAAATCATCCGCGATAATGTTGGCATTCCCATTGAGATGGCATTGGCCTCACTGGATACACGGTTAAGGCAAGAAGGAATTAGAAATCAAGCATCGGTAGTGATTTCTGGCGGCATCAGGAATAGTGGTGACGTAGCTAAAGCCATAGCCCTTGGCGCCGACGCCGTTTACATAGGCACGGCGGCTCTAATGGCCCTGGGCTGTACCTGTTGCCAGCAGTGCCACACCGGTAAGTGCGCCTGGGGCATCTGTACCAGCGACCTAGCGCTGACCAAAAGAATAAACCCCGACATCGGCGCTAGACGTCTGGCTAACCTTCTACGTGGCTGGAGCATAGAGCTTAAGGACATACTCGGCGGCATGGGCATCAATGCTATAGAGAGCTTGCGTGGTAACAGGCTGGCGCTGAGAGGCATTGGGCTCTCCGATACCGAGCTGGATATCTTAGGTGTAAGGATGGCAGGAGGCTAAAATGGTACAAACCAACACTAGAAGAAAGAGCAACTCGGTCGTACAAATCGACGCTCAAAGTTTGCTAACTCGTGAGCTTAATATCCGGTTGAGGGAAGCGGCATCTAATGGAGCACAGCGAATTGAACTTCGCAATGTCTATGGGCAAAGGTATATCGGCACCGATTTGAACAAACCGGTGGAAATCGAGATATTTGGCACTCCGGGCAACGACCTGGGGGCATTCATGGATGGCCCAAAAATAACAGTTCGGGGCAATGCACAGGACGGCTGCGGAAATACCATGAATGAAGGTGAAATAATAATCCACGGTCATGCCGGCGATATTATCGGTCTGTCGGCTCGTGGAGGCAAGATATTCGTCAAAGAGGGCGTGGGCTACCGTGCCGGTATACATATGAAAGAATACGGAGATAAAAAACCGATTCTGGTTATAGGTGACACTGCACAAGACTTCGTGGGTGAATATATGGCAGGGGGAATTCTAATATTGTTGGGTTTAAATTTGAAGTCTGGTGAAAATCACCGGGCTAATTACATAGGGACGGGCATGCATGGCGGAGTCATATACCTCAGGGGAACTGTCAGCGATTTCCAGTTGGGCAAGGAAATAGGCGTGTCTGAGCTCGATGACAAGGACAATCTAAATCTGGAAAAATATGTTGGTGAGTTTGCCTCTCACTTTGGCTATGAAGCTCGAGCTATATTGAAACATAAATTCATAAAGCTATTTCCCCTTTATCTCAGACCTTACGGCAGGCTCTACGCCTACTAGAGGAGGCTTGAAGATGATAGGACAAGAGACTCGTGACGTAGAAAGAAAGATAACGGCTATTCTGAAAGTTCTCAGCGATTCGGTAGACCCATTGGGCGGCAGGGTTATTTCACGTCGCCTTAAGGAGCAAGGTGTGGACCTCAACGAGAGAACGGTAAGGTATCATCTTAAAATGATGGACGAGCGTGGTCTTACCCGCTCAATCGGGCAGAGGGACGGTAGGACAATCACTGAGCCGGGGCTTGAGGAGCTGAAGAGTGCTCTGGTCTGTGACAAGGTAGGTTTTGTAATAAGCAGGATTGAACTGCTGGCCTATCTGACAACGTTTGATATGGAAGAATTTACCGGAGACATTCCAGTCGATGTATCTCTATTCCCCAAAGAGCAGTTTGCTCAAGCCTGGGAAATAATGAAAGTCGTCTTCGCCTCAGGGTTCTGCACCAGTAATTTGGTTGCCATCGCCTCCGGTGGCGAGAGGTTAGGGGACACAATTATTCCGCCAGACAAAATGGGTTTGGCTACGGTATGCAGTGCAGCCATCAGTGGCGGCTTGCTTAAGGCCGGCATCCCCATAGATTCGAGGTTTGGCGGTATACTCCAGATACGAAATCACGAGCCGGTGCGCTTTGTCGAGCTGATAGAATACAATGGTTGCACCGTAGACCCCCTCCAGATTTTTATTGCCGGCAGAATGACCAGTGTTTTTGAAGCAGCAAAAAGTGGCGATGGAAAGGTGCTTGCCAGCTTCCACGAAGTTCCAATGCCTTCCAGGTCAGCCACTGAAGCTGTTCTTAATAAGCTGAAAGAACTCGATCTTTGCCATCTAGTGGTAATGGGTAAGGCCAGCGAGTCAATATGTGAAGTCCCCACCAGGTTAAATAAGATTGGATTAGCGCTTCCCAGTGGGCTAAATGCAGTAGCCGCTGCCGCAGAAAAAGGAATCGATGTGACCTGCAAGACAATGAGCGGTGTCATGGATATTGGCAAATTAGGAAGTTTCTGGACTTTGTAAGTGACCCCCAGGTTATAAGAGGTTGACCATGAGAAGAATACTGATAGTCTCTAGCAATAATGCTGAAATGAGGGAGTTGGATACAGGACTTACACAGATGGGTTTCGCCTGCTTAACTGCCAACAACGCCGATATCGCGGTCGAGATGGTGAAACGGGAAACCCTGGATATGGTGCTTGTGGATGCCGATGGCTTATCAGCTTCAGTCTGGCTGAGTCTGAAATCGGAACATCTCCCAAAAATAAAGACAACTGTTCATCTGCCTGTTATTGTGCTTATGCCGCGGGGAATTCTCGACGGCATTGATTCTAACTTTAAGATAGACGATTTCGTCGTCAGACCTTTTGACCTGTCTGAATTGGTGGCCAGAATAGGCCGAATCCTCAACCGGACAAACAACGCCGACAATCAAGATTCCATCAGGTGTGGTGATTTAGTTATTGATTTAGCCAAATGTGAGGTTTCGGTTAACGGCAGCTTGATAGTCTTGACCTTCAAGGAATATGAGCTATTAAAGTTTCTGATGCGCCATAAAGGTAAAGTTTTTACTCGGGAGGCTCTGCTCAATGAGGTCTGGGGCTATGACTATTACGGCGGCGATAGAACGGTAGATGTTCATATAAGAAGGCTGAGAAGTAAGATAGAGGACGCCAATCATACTTTTATTGAGACGGTCAGAAACATAGGCTACAAGTTCAGTGACTA
>Ga0214474_1000498_pt1 | contig 19469 bp, 18 predicted proteins | sample RVTome_2_FD_187335 | JGI IMG/M metagenome (GOLD analysis project Ga0214474, IMG submission 187335) | Soil microbial communities from uranium-contaminated site in the Upper Colorado River Basin, Wyoming, United States - RVT95D214 HiSeq ...
CTGCCGCGTGGTAAAGAAAGGCTCGAATATTTTCTCCAGGTTTTCGCTGGCTATGCCACGCCCATCGTCTTTAAATGATATACGGATAATGTCGCCAATCCGCTGCGTCTTAACTGTTAATTTGCCCTGGCCCCGCGCCAGGCTCATTTCGGTCTCTGCATTTACGATCAAATTGAGGAATACCTGCTGAAGCTGACCGGCATCAGCGACGGTAGCCGGCAAATCAGGAGCCAGTTGCTTGACAACCTCTATGTTACTGGTTTGAAGGTGATAGGCACGCAAATCGAGTGTGGTCTCCACGATGTCATTTATATCGACGTACTTTCGCTGCGGCTTAGTTTGGCGGGCAAAGGCGAGCAAACGCTGAACGACGTTGGCCACCCGCTGAGCACCATCGTTTATAGTTTCCAGGTCTTTCCTGACATTGTCTGGCAGGTCCCCCTGCAGCAATAATTGAGCGTAGCCGATTACTCCTGTAAGAGGATTATTTATTTCGTGGGCGATACCGGATGCCATCTCCCCCACCGAGGCCAGGCGGCTGGCAAACTGGGCTCTCTGCTCCAGTTGCTGCCTCTCCTCTTCCATCTGCTTCCTTTCAGTAACGTCACGGCTGATACCACGAAATCCGATAATCTGTCCCTGAGGGTTACGTATCGGTAGAATCGAGTTTTCGACAAATATTTTAGTCCCGCCCTTGGTTACATTTGTAACTGGAAACCACCTCCGGGGCTGGCCACTACGATAGACATTGTTATAGACTTTAAAAACCGCATCTGTCTCCTCTTCGGGCGTATAAACTTTGTACGACATTCCCGTCAATTCTTTCTTGGCATAGCCCAATCTGGTAGATATAACGTCATTAAAAAAAGTATAGTTTCCGGCCAGGTCAACCTCATAGTACCCTTCATCCATCTCATGAAGTATGGTCCGGTATTTTTCCTCCGACTGGCTCAAAGCCTCGTCGGTCCGCTTGCTCTCAGTGACATCTCGGATGATTCCACGAAAACCGATGATCTCGCCTTGCGAATTACGCCTGGGCAAAATTGAGCTTTCGATAAATATCCTGGTGCCGTCCTTCGCTATATTCACCGCAGGATACAATCGCCGTGGCTTGCCTGTCCGATAAATCTCGTTGTAAACCTTATATACTGCCTTCACATCTTCTTTCGGGATATAGACCCGGTAGTTGATTCCCATCAACTCCTCCCTGGTATAACCTAATTGGCTGCATATCACGTCGTTGAAAAAAGTGTAGTTACCTGCCAGATCCGTCTCAAAGTAACCCTCCCGCATCTCCTCCATGAGGGTCCGGTACCTTTCCTCCGACTGCCTTAGTGCCTCCTCAGCCTTAATGCGCTCCGCTTCCGCCGCCTCCAGTTCTGCAACTCGCTGACGCAAACGGCGCAGCTCTACTGCCGGGTCACCGTCCCCTTCGGTGGTGTCTTTCATTAAACCTCCTAAAGCCAGGATTCAGTCGACAACAAAATATCGTCCTTATTGTGCTGTTAAATGCCGATTATGTCAATATGATTTGTAGCCTTTTCCAAGACTTTTTTAAAAGAAAAAGTAAATTTGGAAGAATGTAGAAATAGGAGTCGGGTGGATTATTTATTGTAGGCGGAAACAAAATTGCTCAAGGCACTCAAGTACTGTTGCATGCCACCCGACATAATGGTGTTATGGTCGACGCCTGTAATTATGACCATACTCTTGTCCTTAGAGCCAATCGTTTCATACAGGCTCTTGCCTTCTTCGACCGGCACGATCTGGTCGTATTCTCCGTGCATGACCAGTGCGGGAATTGAAATTTTGCGTATAAGTTCCAGGCTGTGAGGTTCCACGGGTACGTCGACTCCCAAAGACTTCAGGGGGAAGCCCAGATACTTCAGTAAATTGTATACGTTGGCAAAACCGCTCTCGATAATTAAGCCGGCGAACTCATTCTGATAATGTGAGGCCAGCTCGATAGCCGAAGCGCTGCCCAGCGAGCGCCCCATGATAAACAGGCTGCCTGAAAATCCGCCTTTCCCTAAAATTTGTTTAAAGCCATCGAATATCGGGTGGGCGTCTTTTATCATACTGCCTAGCGTCGGCTTGCCACCGCTGCGGCCATAGCCCCTGTAGTCGGCTACGAAAAGGTTCAGCCCTATCTCATTATATATCGGGCCGATAGCCTGGTAGTCGCTGGCTATTTCTCCATTGCCGTGAAAAAAGAGAATGTTGGGATATTTCTGATCCCCCGAATAAAAGCTATAAGAAATCGATATGCCGTTACCTACGGAAATCAAACCAGCATTTTCAGCGCCGGCCATATCGCGGAAATCCAGACGGGGATAAAAAATAAACTGAAGAATATCCGGTTTATCCAGCGCTTCGAGCTCCCGCCACATATCAGTCATCGTTACTCCATTTACTTAAATCTTGAAGATTTGGCCGGTGACATCTTGGTCGACGTTAAGTATGCCGAAGGACTGCCATCCGGGCCCCGGGTTAAAGAACAGGACTTTTCCGATTTGCTCAATCCTGGCACGATGGCTATGCCCGTATACGATGACATCCACGTCCCCGAACATATTTTTGACCCTATCTTCGATTCCCTCAGGGCTTCCCCATCCGTGGGTCAGCCCGATTTTCTTGCCTCCCACTGTAAAAACATCCTTGTCCGGCAGCATGTTTCTGAGCTTCATGGAGTCCACGTTGCCGTGTACCGCTCTAACTTCGCCGATTTGTTTCAGCCCATCTAAAACTGCGGAGCCGATAAAATCACCGGCGTGGACAATCAAGTCCACACCGGAAAATGCGTCGATGATTTTAGCCGGTATCTCTTCAGCCAAATGTATGTGGGTATCGGAAAGGACGCCTATCCTCATTAAGTCTCAAGGTTATTAAAGGTTGGCGAGGAACTCTTCGATCGCCTGGTTTACTTCGGCCGGTTTTTCTACATGGCAGAGGTGGGTCCCGCCCTCGACGACCACCAGCCTGGACCCGGTGATTTTATCCGCGAGGTATTGAGCATACTTTAGCGGCGTCATTTCATCGGCGCTGCCGCAAATGACCAGTGCCGGCATTGTGATCTGATTTACTTTATCCATAATATCGAACTTGTCACAGCACCTGAAATCGTTGAGCTGCATAGCCACCCCCACTTCCATGACACCACTAATTATTTTTTGTTTAACCTCCGGATCAACCAGGCTATAAGGTGGTTCCAACACATTTCTCAACCACTCGTCTGACCCATCAATGCTGTCTTCGAGTATCTTGAGAAAGTCGGGGTGTACCCTCAACCTGGCCCCGGTGCCAATCAGTACGAGCGCTCCTATCTCTTGCGGATAACTCAGCGCGTACATCTGGGCGATGGCGCCGCCCATGGAATGTCCGGCAATAACGGGTTTAGTATAGCCTTTTCGACGGATATATTCGTGGAGCCATTCGACGTACTGGTCGATGCTGGTACAGAGCTTACCTTCGGGATGACCGGGAAGATTAATAGCTTCAGAATCGGCGAAACATTTTGTCTGGTAATGCCACGCCAGTCCGGTATTACCGGCGCCATGAACGAAGATGAGCTTCATCCCAAGACCTGTAAAATGCCCTGACGTATCATCTTTATAGCGATGGCTGCCAGGAACAAGCTGATTATCTTTGATGTGGCGGTAACACCCCCCTGCCCCAGGAAACGAACCACGCGGTTAGCCTGGCTGAAAAGCAGCCAGCCAATCGCCAGATTGATAACGAAAGCAATTAGCACGATATATATCGGGTACTGGTCGATTAATATCAGCATCGTGGTAAGCACTGCCGGTCCTACTACCAGAGGAGTGCCAATGGGTACGACACCGACCATATTGGCGCCAATCGAAGCCTTGGCGGCGTACATCCTGCCGGTTATTAAATCCTGAGCAGCGAGCAAAAAGAGGATTATGCCGCCTGCCACCAGGAAATCCGATATCTCTATACCCAAAAATATAAAGATACCTTTGCCGATGGCGACGAAACCCAGTCCTAGTCCCAGCGCCGTAATAACAGCCAGGCGAACCGTCCGCTTGCGTTCGGCGGGCTTCATATTCTGGGTCAATGGTATCAAAATGGGCAGCACGCCGACGGCATCCATGGCTACAAAAAGAGGCACGAAGGATAAGCCGAACTCTTGAAGAAATTTGAGCATTTCCCTTTAACCGGTGACTACAGAAGCTGTCCCTGATCAGCCTTTGACTTATCGGCGGACTTGTTTTCTCCCTGCTGGACACAGTCGATTGAGACCACGCTGTCGTGCTCATCCAGTGTTTTCAAATGGACACCCTGAGTATCCCGGCCCTGGAGCGAGACCTCTTCATCTACAGAGATTCTAATAATAATACCACCGGCGGAAACGATGATGACATGCTGTTTCGGCGGGATAAGCTTGGCGGCGATGACCTTGCCAGTTTTATCCGTGACCTTATGCGCATACACGCCCTTGCCGCCCCTGGCCTGGAACGGGAAATTCTTTGCAAAGCTTCTCTTGCCGAAGCCCTTCTCGGTAACGGTCAGGAGTGACGCATCGTGGAAAATAGCGCCCATAGCCACCAGCCGATCGCGTGGAGCCAGCCTGATGCCCCGAACGCCGCCGCTGGTCCTGGATGCCGGCCTCAGGCCCTTGACGGCAAACCTGATGCCCTGCCCGTTCTGGGTTACCAGAATGACTTCGCCCTTCTGGCTCACTATGTCAGCCGCCACCAGTTCCTCATCGGTCCTAAGCTTCATGGCTATAAGTCCGCTGCTCCTGACTGTAGAAAATTTATCCAGGCTGGTCTTTTTCACTATGCCCTTTGATGTCGCCATCACCATGAACAGGCCCGGCACGAACTCCTTGACCACTATCAGCGCCGTTATCTGCTCCTTCGGGTCGATGGTCAGCAGGTTGGCCAGCGCCGTTCCCTTGGTAGTTCTGGACAAGTCCTGATTAATATCGTAACACCTGAGCCGGTAAACTTTGCCCCGGTTGGTGAACAAAAGCAAATTATCGTGCGTATCGGCCACTACACAGTGCTTCACCATATCCGTTTCACGGGTCACCATCCCGGTGATGCCGACACCGCCACGGTGCTGTTTTTGGTAAGTGGCGGCCGGTATCCTCTTGATATAGCCCTGCTCGCTCAGTGTAATAACCACGTCCTGATGAGGTATGAGGTCCTCGTCCTGGAATTCCTCGGCTTCCTCGCGCTTAATGACGGTACGCCGTGCGTCGCCGTAGCTGGCTTTCAGTTCCGTAACATCCTGCTTGATAAGGAAGAGAATCTTCTTCGGATTCGCCAGGAGGTCTTCCAGGTAAGCGATATTTTTCACTACTTCGCTGTATTCGTCGACTATTTTCTTCTGCTCCAGCTGGGCCAGGCGGCGCAGTTGCATATCGAGTATTGCCTGCGCCTGAATTTGTGACAGCTTAAATTTCTCCATTAAGTTGGTTTTAGCTGTTTCTGCTGTTTCGGCTTTCCGTATAGTCTGGATGACTGCATCCAGTTGGTCGAGCGCGATCCTGAAGCCTTCCAGAATGTGCGCCCGATCCTTGGCTTTCTGAAGGTCGAACTGCGAACGGCGGGTGATTACTATTCTGCGGAAATCGATGTAGCAGATCAGAGCTTCTTTAAGATTAATAACCCGGGGCTGGCCGTCAACCAGGGCCAGCATATTAATGAAGAATGATGACCGCATCGGTGTATATTTATAGAGGTTGTTACAAATCTTCGTAGGCTGGGCGTCTTTTCTGAGCCCGATGACTAATCTCATGCCGTGACGGTCTGACTCATCGCGGACGTCACTTATACCATCAATCTTCCTCTCCCTGGCAAGCTCCGCTATTCTTTCTACCAGAGCAGCCTTGTTCGTCTGGTAAGGCAGCTCCGAAATTATTAACTGCTGGCGTCCGCCCTTTAGCGTTTCATCGGTCACTTTGGCCTGGACAACCACTTTGCCCTGCCCGCTCGCGTAGGCGCTTTTAATGCCCTGGCGGCCCAGAATAATCCCTCCGGTTGGGAAATCCGGCCCCTTTACGATTTTCATCAAATCATCCACGTCTGCCTCGGGATCCGCAATTAGATAGCTAATGGCATCGCATATCTCGCTCAAGTTATGCGGCGGTATATTGGTGGCCATACCCACGGCGATACCCGACGATCCGTTTACCATCAGGTTGGGCAATCTGGCCGGCAGCACCGTCGGCTCTTTTAAGCTGTCGTCGAAATTGGGCATGAAATCGACGGTATCCTTATCGATATCACTCAGCATTTCGCTGGAGATTTTTGCCAAGCGCGCTTCGGTATAACGCATGGCCGCGGGCGGGTCATCATCCACACTGCCGAAGTTCCCCTGCCCGTCGACAAGCATGTACCTCATGGAGAAATCCTGGGCCATTCTGACCATCGCTTCATATATGGGGGCATCTCCATGGGGATGATACTTGCCCATAACGTCACCAACTATACGGGCGCTCTTCTTATAGGGACTGTTATAATGAAGGCTCAGCCCTTCCATACCATACAATATCCGTCTATGAACCGGCTTCAAACCGTCGCGTACATCGGGCAAAGCTCGGGCCACGATAACACTCATGGCGTAGTCGAGGTAGGAGCTCTTCATCTCCTCTTCGATAACTACCGGCTTAATAGTTCCGACTTCCATAAATATTTACTCCTCTTCGATAAACTCTTCTTCTTCGATCGGCGCTTCCTCATCGGTGGTCACGCCTTCGAAGATAGAAAAGCCTTCGGGTATCAGTTCGCCCTCTTCCATTTCGGGATACTCCCCTTCCTCCAGCGCTTCTTCCTCGACAGCCTCATGTCTCAGCAGTGTATCTTTGACATGCGGTTGGAACCCCTCAACAGCCTTGACCGGGAAGGAGAGCCGACCCACCTGGCTGGGGTGCTGAAACGTCTCCCTGATAATGACCCGGGCGTTGCTATTATCGATATTAACGATGGCGGCAGCGTATTTATTACCGCCCTCCATCAGCTTGGCCAGACGGAAGCCATGCGGAGGCTCCACTAGTCCGAGGTAACCGCCGCTTTCATTCTCTATGGCAAGCTGCCGGCCTCTTACCTTAAGATAAACCTGGTTACCAGCCGCCATTTTAGCCAGCACTTCTTTGGGCGCCAGGTCCTGCAAACTTACCACGCCGGCTTTACCCATCTCACCGATGAACAGGTCTGGTGAGGCCTCGCGGCGTTCTTCCTTAACGCTAACCTTGGAGTCACGCAATAAAGACAGTCGTTGTAAATTCCTCTGGGCAATAGGGTTGTGGGGGTCATGCTGTATAGCGCGGCTGTAGGCTTCTTTAGCCTTGCGGACTTCGCCCAACTCCATATAGGCTCTTCCCAGGCGGTTGTAGGCATCTATATCGGTGGGGAATAGTTCTACTATGCTCTGGTTGATGTTCACTGCTTCCTGCCACCTACTCTGCATCGCCAGAGCAATAGCCTCTTGACTTGCTTTACGTCTCAGTCTTGCTTTATCTTCTTCACGGTCAGGCATCGCTTTACCCCCTGCAACTGCGAGATCCGGATATCAGTAATAATTCGCTCCGGGCACCGCGTCAGAACTATCACTATTTTACATCAGTCAATGTGTCAAAAAAAGACCAACTTGTCAAGTATCTAAAGCCCGTCCGCCAATGAAATTTTGACAAAAAATGTCCATTATGTTAGCCTTTTGACCTGCGAACGTCAAACAAAGTAAAGGGGGAGCCCCATGAAAGATAAAGTGCAGGCCGTCCTGGACAACATACGACCTAATCTCCGTGCCGACGGAGGCGATGTAGAACTGGTCGAAGTAAAAGATGGAGTGGTCAGCGTCAGGCTTAAGGGCGCCTGTGCCGGCTGCCCGATGTCGACCATGACCATTAAAAACGGCATAGAGCGACTGTTAAAACAAGAGATATCTGACGTCAAGGAAGTCAAAGCTGTCTAGCTAGCTTCGGCCTTCATTCCAGGGCAAACGCCTTATGTAACGCCTTTATGGCTTCTTTTGCTTTTTCCTCTGCAATAATGCAGGTTATCTTTATTTCTGAAGTCGTGATAAGCTGTATATTGATACCCTGGTCGGAAAGCGCTCTAAACATCCCTGATGCATAGCCCGGCGTGTTTTGCATGCCGGTCCCCACGATACTTATTTTAGCCAGCGTGGAATCGCTGACGCAGTCCTTAGCTCCGATAGACTTAGCTATCGGTTTAATCAAGGCCATAGCTTTATCCAAATCTCCTCTGGCAACTGTAAACGTTAAATCAGTAATATTATTGATGCTGGCATTTTGTACAATTGTGTCTACGCTTATGCTAGCCTTGGCCAGCGGTTCGAAGATTGCCGAGGCTATGCCCGGCCGGTCGGGAACGCCGACGACGGTTACCTTGGCAACGTTTAAATCGTGAGCAATGCCGCGCACCTTATTTCTTACTTCCATTGGAATCCCTCCATGAATGATAGTCCCGGGTTTGTCATTGAAGCTGGAAGCCACCAGAATGGGCATGTTATAAACCTGCCCCAGCTCCACCGCCCTGGAGTGCATAACCTTGGCTCCGAGGGTCGCCAGCTCCAGCATTTCCTCATAGCCGATTTCCTCGAGTTTATGAGCTTCGGGCACGATGCGAGGGTCGGCGGTAAACACACCTTCGACATCAGTGTATATCTCGCATATTTGCGCTTTCAGTGCCGCCGCCAGTGCCACAGCCGTGGTGTCGGAACCACCCCGACCTAACGTTGTAGTGTCCCTATCCTTGGTTATGCCCTGAAAGCCGGCAACTATAACAATATTGCCTTTCTCGAGCTCTTTCAAAATTCTTTTGGGCTCTATCCGTGTTATCCGAGCTTTGGAGTATACCGAATCCGTCTCTATGCCCGCCTGAGCTCCCGTCAGGCTAACCGCCTTGTAGCCCATGTTGTGTAAAGCCATGGCCATGAGCGTGCTGGATACTATCTCACCGGTAGATAAAAGAACATCAAGCTCGCGTTCCAAAGGCCTGGGATTAATTTCTTTGGCGAGCTGAATCAACTGGTCGGTAGTTTTGCCCATTGCGGAAACAACCACCACCACCTCATTAGCCTTATCCTTGGTGGCTGTGATGCGCCGGGCCACGTTATTTATTTTCTCCGCGTCGGCCACCGAGCTGCCGCCATATTTTTGAACTACAATTCCCATTTTGCCTACCGCGTATTTTAAACTATCAACTACTGTTTTTCCACCCGCTTATGCTCGTATCAGCTTATTCATAATTTTATGGCCGTCCTCGATAAAAATCCCGGTGTTTTTAGCCTCTGCCTCGGTGAACTTTTTAGCGCCGTTCGGCTCAAAGCTCGAACCCCAAAGTAAGAAGGGCACCGGCTCATCGCTGTGAGTCTGAATTTTAATCGGCGTGGGATGGTCGGGCAACGCCAGAACTCTGAGCTTGCCCGAATTCCAGGACAAAATACGGCCTACGACTTCTTTGTCAATGCGCTCCAGCGCTTCAATTTTCTGGTCAACCGAACCGGCGTGTGCGGCCTCATCCGGTGCCTCGATATGCACCACGACCAGATCAAATTTATCTAGCGCTTTCAAGGCCCCGCTGGCTTGAGCCGTATAGTCGTTATCGGGGCCATCGGTAACGCCGGGAATGTCAAGAATATCCATATCAGCCATTTGGGCTAACCCACGTAGAAGGTCTACACCGGACGTCATGGCCGCCCGGAGACCGTACGCTTTCTTAAACGACGGCATCTCCGGAATTTTGCCGCTGCCCCAAAACAGCCATATCATGGTCGCGGGAATTTCACCTCGTGCTTTTCGCTCCAGATTCACGGGATGTGCTGCCAAAACCGCTTTGGACTTTTCCATCAGGTCATACAATAGTTCGCTGCCCGGCCCCTGAGGTAGAAACTCGGCAACCGGTTTATCCGGTATGTCGTGCGGCGGCGTGCATTTTGCTCCGAGGGTCTCTTCGTGGCCTTTTATCTTGCATATATGGCGGTAGCGGACGCCGGGATAAAAATGTATTTCTTTATTTCCTAGTTCTTTATTTAGAGCCGCAATAAGGGCCTGCGCTTCCGACGTCTCTATATGTCCCGAGCTGTAGCTCCACATTCTGCCGTCGCGAACAGCCACCAGATTACAGCGGAAAACGACCTCGCCTTCAGCAACCGGAATGCCCATGCTCCTGGCTTCGATACCGCTCCGGCCCCGGTAGTAAATCTTCGGATCATAACCAAGCACTGACATGCAAGCACAAGCGCTGCTCGGCTCCATTCCCTGAGGCACAGTACGTACTAGACCGACCGCTCCTTCCCGGGCCATCGAGTCCAGGTTTGGTATATATGCCAGTTCCAGGCAGGTCTTACCGCCGCGCTCGGGCAACGGCCAGCCAGCGGCGCCGTCAATTATTAAAACGCAGTACTTCATCGCAGTCATTATTTCCTCTCTTTTAATGGAAGAGGATTAAGGTGAGGGTGCAAGCCCAATCTCAAAAACAATGCTAATATTACAATGCTTGCCCTAAAAGTTAAAGCCGCTTATAATATCCGACGGCGGGGCGTAGCGCAGTCTGGTAGCGCGCAGCGTTCGGGACGCTGAGGTCGGAGGTTCGAACCCTCTCGCCCCGACCAGTTTATCCTACAATTTTCTTGGCTTCTTCCCACAATGAATTTTGTTCATCGAGGGATAGTTTTGCCAGGTTGAGGCCGCGCTCGCGGCACATTGCCTCCATACTGCTGAAACGGCGATAAAAACGCTTATTTGCCGAGCGGAGCGCCATCTCAAGGTCTATGTCCAGTCGACGCGCCATGTTGGCTAAGGTGAAAAGCAAATCGCCGAACTCGTTGGCCTTTTCCTGCTGATTTTCGGCCTGCTTAATCTCCCCTGCCTCCTCGGCTACCTTGTCTATAATTTCTTCCACCCTCTCCCAGTCGAAACCTACTCCGGCTGCCCGCCGCTGCATGGACTGACTATACGTCAGTGCCGGCATCTGCTCCGACATGCCGGCCAAAATGGATTCTCCCTCGGTTCTTTCTTCTTGCTTCAAAACTTCCCAGTTTTGCTCCACTTCTTCAACATCCGTTGCCTTCTGGCCTCCAAAGACATGCGGGTGACGATGGACCAGCTTATCACTGATACTCTGTATCACATTATCGATATCAAACTGTCCCGATTCTTCGGCGATTCTAGCATGAAGCATAATTTGAAGTAGCAGGTCACCTAACTCATCACGCAGCTTCTCGGGCACCCCTTCATCCAGCGCCTGCAAGACCTCGTAGCTTTCCTCGACTAAAAACGGCCTCAGCGAAGCGTGCGTCTGTTTCTTATCCCAGGGGCAGCCATCCGGGCCGCGCAGCCGGGCGATTATTTCCCTGAACCGGGCAAAGCTATCGGATTTTTTCTTGGGCACTGCATTACTCCAATTAAAATATGTTGCCACGTCATTATAGTGAGGTAGTTGCCAGTTGGCAATCGCGATGTCTGTCCATTTTGTCCGAAATAAAAAGCGCGGAGCAAATGCTCCGCGCTATTCATGCCACTAAAAGAAAGGACTGATCATCTCCGATTGCCGCCCATAGCCAGCAGTACGAAATAGAAGAGAGTGGCTATAGCCTGAAGAGTCGCCGCCACGTAGGTTAAAGCGGCGGCCGACAGAACGGCGCTGGCTCCATTATATTCCTCCGCTACCACCAGCCCCGTATCACGCAGCATTTGCCTGGCGCGGTTACTGGCATTAAATTCCACCGGTAATGTAACCAGACTGAATATAACTGCCAACGAAAACAGGAAAACACCAATCCAGACAACGGTCATACCAAAGGCGGTGCCGAACGCAGCCAGCAATAGACCGAGGATAACAAAGATATATCCGAGCGTGCTGCCAAGGTTGGCTGCTGGTACCAAAGAAGTTCTAAACCTCATAAAGGTATAACCAACCTTGTCCTGTACCGCATGGCCCACCTCGTGCGCTACGATTCCAAGCGCGGCCACGGATGGCTGGTCGGCTACGGCCGGTGACAGCCGCAGCACCTTTTTTCTGGGGTCGTAATGATCGCCAAGCCGGCTTTTTATTGCCTCGACTGTGACGTTGCCCAGACCGTTGGATTTGAGCAACCTCTCGGCAGCCTCGGCTCCGGTGATATGATGGGCATTAGCTATCTTGGAATACTTATTGAAGGCAGAATTAACTTTTGCCTGCGCGTAAATCATGAAGATAAGCGGCGGTATCATTATCAGAAACCACAGCGGGTCAAAGAAAAACATTTTCTAACTTCCTCCCGAATACGCACTAATTCTAGTTAAAAGTGAAAACGGTGTCAAAGTAAACTGCTACCAATGAAATCCCGCTGGCCTCGCACAAACTCCTCGGAGGGGAGCTCACGTTTTCCCTCCAGCTGTACTATGACCAGCCCCAGAATCCCATCTCCGGTCTGTACTCCGACGGCCGCCGGCATCGCAGGGGGCAGCGCTATCACTTTGCCCGGTTCGCCCAATGGTTCATGATAAATCGGTACAACTTTAACCAGCTTCAGCAGGCTGCCCTTCCAGTGTGTATAGCTGCCGGGCCAGGGGTCAAAGGCACGAGCCCGCCGCCACAGCTCTTTGGTCGTCAGGCGCCAATCGATCTCCCCGTCTTCCTTTTTAATTACCCTGGTATAAGTGGCCCGGCTATCGTCCTGAGGCTGTGGCTTAATTCGCCCTTCCAGCCACCCGGGAATTGTTTCAACCAGCAACCTGGCACCCGCTCCGGCCAGCTTAACTCCAAGTGAACGTGTGGAATCTTCGTCGGACACCGGCGCCTCTATGCGGCTTAAAATCGGACCTGTATCCATGCCCGCGTCCATCAGCATGATGGTGACTCCCGTTATCTCATCCCCGCTCAAGATGGCTCCGGCTACTGGTGACGCGCCGCGGTGGCGAGGCAGCAAAGAAGGGTGCACGTTTAGACATCCAAACTTTGGTACGCTGAGCACTTTCGGCGGCAGCAGCAGTCCAAACGCGGCGACCACAATCAGGTCGGGTGAAAAAGCGGCCAACCTCTCAATGGTTCCGGCAACCTTAAATTTTTCTATCTGCACTACTTCCAGTCCGAGTGACAAAGCGAAATGCTTCACCGGTGACGATGAGATCTGCTGGCCGCGTCCGGCTCTTCTATCCGGTTGGGTGTACACGGCGACCACGTGAAAACCGCTGTCGACTAGAGCCTTAAGGCTCGGTACCGAGAAGTCCGGGGTGCCCATAAAAACGATTCTATTTTTCATGTTATAAATTTTTTCTCAAAATATTTTACCAAGTTCCTCCATTATGTCAAAAACCCCCTTGACATGCCAAGAGATGGACGTGTTAATCTTAGGTAGTTTGTGGCGCGGGTCCTCGGAAAAATTTCCTCATATTTTTTTCCGAAAAATTTGCTAGTTTAGCACAAAACTTTTAGGGATCATAAGAACGAAATTTGATGTTGGGTGGGGGGTTTTTGTTGCATTTCTTGGGGGCGTCTGAACGAAATTTGTTTTGTTAGGAGAGAGTTGAAGTCAGCACAATCAATATGGGAAGCCGCTCTTGGAGAACTTCAACTCCAGGTAAATAAACCTAACTTCGATACGTGGCTCAAGGATACCACCGGCATAAATTATAAGGAAGGCGTCTTCACCATCGGTGTTCCTAACGTTTTCATTGCCGAGTGGTTAAGAAGCCGCCTCAATTCTCTGATTAAGAGAACCCTCAACAGCATTACGGGACAGCCCGTTGACGTGCAGTTCGCCATCCGACCTATCAATCAAGAGGCACAACCGGTGGGCGCCCGCCAAGCAGACGGAGGCACCAGCACCAGGATAAAGGGTCCGGTATCATCTTTCAGGCTAAATCCAAAATATACCTTCGATAATTTTGTGGTCGGTGAAAGCAACCGCCTGGCTTACGCGGCGGCTCTGGAGGTCTCCGAAGACCCGGGTAACAAATATAATCCTCTGTTTATCTACGGTGATACCGGCTCCGGTAAAACGCATCTTCTACACGCCATCGGACACGTAGCTAAGTCCAAGGGGCTGACTAAACTTATTGCCAGCGCCGAACAGTTTACCACCGAATTTGTAATCGCCCTCAAGAACAATAAAATCGATGACTTCCACCGTAAGTTCAGGAACACCGACTTTTTACTGGTAGACGACATCCAGTTCCTGAGCGGCAAGGCACAGACACAGGAGTGCCTTTTCCACATTTTCAATGACCTGTACGAAAACAACTGCCAGATAGTGGTGACCTGTGACCGCCCTCCCAGAGCTATACCGTCTATTACTAAAAAACTGAGGTCGCGGTTGGAATGGGGGCTTATCGCTGACCTCGGTATTCCTGACCTCGAGACCCGATTAGACATACTTAAAGTCAAAACAAAACAACTTGATATCGCTCAGCCGCCGGCGGAAGTACTGCGTTTTCTGGCAGTGCAGTTCCAGCAAAATACCCGTGAGCTTGAGGGGGCGCTCAACCGCGTGGTCACCTATTCTAGACTCAGCGGCGCAAAAATAGATATGAAGCTTACAGCCCAGTCCCTGGCAGACATTATGCCTAAAGACAGCCGGCACGTACCCGGCCTAACACCTAAGGTCATAGTAACAACGGTAGCCAACTTCTATGGAATTGATACCGATGTCCTGACCGGTAAAAGGAGAGACAGGACCGCGGTCTTGGCCCGGCAGGTAACCATGTACCTCCTGCGCGAGCGGAATCACTGCAGCTTGGCCGAAATCGGCACTATTCTGGGCGGCAGAGACCATACCACGGTAATGCACGGCTGTGAAAAAATAGCCGCAGAAATCGACGTTAATCCGCAGCTCCAGGAATCGATCAACGAGATCAGACGCAAATTAAAGCCACGAAAACCCCCATCCGCGTCATAATTTATCCTCATTGTGGAAAAACTGCCCCGGATGGTGGATAATTCTTCCAACTCTGTTGATAAGCCTTTGAACTAGCGCTCTTGAATTTCATATTTAGTTTTCGCAGTTTTCAACATTAGGAAAATGCCTTAAGCATTATTATTATCTCATCACAACAAATAAAAAGTAATATATATAGTATAAGGATATTATAAATAGTGGACAAAGTAGAGGTAGTAGTTATAGGAGGGCGTGGTGGAGATGGGGTATCGAGCTTTCGACACGAAAAGTTTGTACCGCTGGGTGGCCCTGATGGTGGAGACGGAGGTAGGGGTGGCAGCGTATATATCGTGGCGGACAAAAATGTTACCGGATTGGGGCAGTTTAAGAGCCGAAGACATTTCGAAGCCGAGCCAGGAAAAAGGGGCGGAAGGCAGAAGAAACATGGTGCCAAGGGCTCTGACCTCGTGGTTAAAGTGCCTCCCGGGACAATGATATTCATCAAAGATAATAAAGATGAGATACCACTTGCTGATTTAAGACATGACGGACAGAAGACTCTAGTCGCAGAAGGTGGGAGAGGTGGTCTGGGCAATGTCCATTTCGCCACATCGAGAAATCAGGCTCCTAAGAAGGCAACCAAAGGCGAACCAGGAGAGGAACGCGGTCTGATTCTGGACCTCAGACTTATTGCGGATGTAGGAATTATCGGTTATCCCAACGCGGGAAAATCGACTCTGCTGGCGGCGCTATCCAGGGCCACGCCCAAGATAGCGGAGTATCCCTTCACCACCATAGAACCGGCGCTTGGTGTTGTTGAGTCGGGGCAGAGGGAATTCGTGCTCGCCGAGATTCCTGGGCTTATTGAGGGAGCCAATCTGGGGCGTGGACTAGGGCACGAGTTCCTGCGCCACGCAGAGAGGACCAAAATTCTGCTGCACTTGATAGACGGTACCGCAGCAGATCCCATAGACAATATGAATAAGCTCAACCGTGAACTGGAACTATATAAAGCGGAGATAGCAAAGAAACCGCAGATTGTGGCGGTGAACAAGGTTGACTTGCCTGAAGTATGCCGTAAAATAAAGGAAATTGACGGCATATTTAAATCCCTGAGCACGAAGGCATTTTTTATCTCGGCGGCAAAAGGGGAGGGTCTTTCTGAGCTGCTCAGCGAAATAACAAACATGCTGGACGCAGTTAAAGATTTGCCAATAGGTGCGGAGGTTCCCGTTAAAGTTTTTAGGCCTCAACCGAAGATAAGGCGTCGAAATGAAAGGCAGAAATAGATGAACATAGGAGTATTGGGGGGAACTTTCGACCCTATCCATTCCGGACATTTGGTCATTGCGAAAGAAGCTCGTAAGAAGTTTAACTTTATGAAGGTGCTGTTTGTACCGGCGGGGCAGCCCTGGATAAAGGCGGACCGGGAAATTACTCCCGCCGTTCACCGCGTAGAAATGGTAAGGCGGGCAATAGCCGGACAAAATGATTTTGAACTTTCCACGGTCGAGGTGGATCGCGCTGGCCCTTCTTTAAGCGTGGAAACGGCAGCTATTTTACAAAAACAGCTTGGCAAAGGAGCCGAGCTGTTTTTCCTGGTTGGCTGGGACAGCCTGGCAGGATTGTATCAGTGGAAGGAACCAAGCAGGTTGGTTAAGATGTGCAGGCTGGTAGCGGTTAACCGGCCCGGCTTCAGACGACCTGATTTGAAAGTCCTCGAATCATCCGTTCCCGGTGTGGTTGAAAGCGTCGTCTGGCTGGACATAGAGCCTATCAATCTAAGCTCTTCGGATATAAGAAAGAGAGTTGCCCGGGGGCTGCCAATTCAAGGCATGGTACCGGAGGCGGTGGAAATCTATATAAAAGAAAACAACCTATATCGCAAGAAGAAAAAGGCCGATAACTATATATCGAGATTTCTCACGCTTTTAGCGTGAGCTTGAATAAATGCTTTCCGCGGCGGCACTTCACTGCCCATTAGCATACTGAATATCCTGTCGGCTGACATAGCGTCATCGATTTCCACCCTCAGCATGGTGCGCGACTCGGGGTTCATGGTGGTATCCCATAGCTGCTCGGCACTCATTTCTCCCAGGCCCTTATAACGCTGGATTTCCACTTTTTTGCCTTTTAGATCGGCAAGCTTGGCGTCCCGTTCCTTGTCGGAGTAAATCCAAAATACCTCTTTACCGGATTGAACTCGGTAGAGGGGAGGCTGCGCGATGAAAACGTGACCACGGCTGATGAGTTCAGCCATGTTGCGGAAAAAGAAGGTAAGCAGCAGAGTTCGGATGTGAGAGCCGTCGACATCCGCATCAGTCATAATGATTATGCGGCTGTACCGGAGCCGGGAGAAGTCTATCTGGTCCCCGATGCCGGCGCCCACGGCGGTAACAATTGCCCGTATTTCCTCATGGTCCAGAATCTTATCCTTGGGGGCTTTTTCCACGTTAAGTATTTTGCCGCGTAGTGGTAGTATAGCCTGAAAGCGGCGGTCTCGACCCTGCTTGGCCGAGCCACCGGCTGAGTCACCCTCCACCAGGAAGAGCTCACACTGGTTGGGATCCGTCTCCGAGCAGCTGGCCAGCTTACCCGGCAACATGCCGGCGTCAAAACGACTGCTCTTAAAGATGAGGTCACGAGCTTTGCGGGCTGCTTCCCTGGCTTTGGCTGAAACCAGGCATTTTTCGATGATGGCTTTAGCGTCGTCGGGGTGCTGTTCAAGATAGACGGCGAGACCGTCGGCCACGATGGCTTCCACCTGCGTCTTTATTTCCGGATTGCCAAGTTTGGCTTTAGTCTGCCCCTCGAACTGGGGTTCAACCAGCTTAACGCTGATCACTGATGTCAGACCGTCGCGGACGTCATCGCCTATGAGGTTGGGATCGGTATCCTTCAATATCTTGTTCTTACGTGTATAATCGTTGAGCACGCGGGTAAGCGCTGAGCGGAAACCCGTAAGATGGCTGCCGCCGTCTATGGTGTTCACGCAGTTGGCAAAGCTTAGCGTAGACTCGGAAAAGCCGTCGTTGTATTGAAGCGCAACTTCGACAATCGTGCTGTTAATGGTGCCCGATATATAGATTGGCTGTCGATTTAATACCACCCGGTTTTTATTGAACCGACCGACAAGGCTGGCAATGCCGCCTTCGAAGAAGAAGGTTGCTTCCTGGTCTGTCCTTTCGTCCTTAAAGCTAATTTCCAGGTTCTTGTTAAGGAAGGCAAGCTCTTTGAGCCGCTGGCGAATGGTATTGAAGTCGTAGTTAATCGTGGTGAAGATCTTGGTATCGGCAAGGAAGGTGATGGTAGTACCGGTCTCTTCAGTCTCGCCGATGGCTTCCAGTTTACCGGTCGGATCTCCGCGTTCGTATTTCTGGCGATAGATTTTACCTTCGCGCCGTACCTCGGCATTAAGCCAGGAAGACAGCGCATTTACCACCGAAGCGCCCACACCGTGCAAGCCGCTGGAGACGGTATAAGTGCGGCCGCCGAATTTGGCACCGGCGTGCAAACGGGTCATTACCGCTTCCAGAGCTGAAGTGCGAGTTACTGGATGCTTGTCTATCGGTATGCCGCGGCCATTGTCTATGACAGTAACCGAGTTGTCCTTGTGAATAATTATCTCGGCCCGGTCGCAGTAGCCGGCCATGGCTTCGTCTATGCTGTTGTAGACGATCTCGTAGACCAGGTGATGCAGACCGTGCTCATCGGTTGAGCCGATGTACATACCGGGGCGGCGCCTGACCGCCTCGAGGCCGTCCAGTACGCGTATATCCTCGGCAGTGTAATCCGTATTGTTGTTATTGGCATGCGCTTTAAACTGCTTTTTAGCCGTTTTCTTCGGGGATTTCTTAGTCTGTTTAGCAGCTTCTTTTTTCGGCATAGCTATAAAAAACCACCATTATTTTATGTCTATTATTTGGAAGTTCGGGGCTGGAGACAATGAGACCGCAGAAAACGCAAAAATCCTGTATTTAGTCCCTGCCAGTCCCATCAGTACAAGGGATTGCATTGAGGGTATTTTACCATATTTTAAAGAAAAAAACGAAACCAGAAAAACAATAAATATGACCTTTTAAAAGATGATTTTACGTCAACCGGGCTGGTGGCCTATGTCATGGACTCTCGTAGCCTCAAGGAGCCTGACGATGCTGGGTCCTTCGGGGGAAGAGCAGCCTGCTTCGAAACTGCTGCACACGGTACATGTGATGCTGTACTTATCAATCTCGCTTATGTTTATGAACCGGTCACAGTTCTCGGCGCTGCGGTCAAACCAGTCTTCGAGGAGATCCGAGGTCTGTGGAAAATGGTTCCGAAAGCTCCTGGAAATGATAAAAATGAAGTCAGCGGCCTCTACAGGCGGATAATATATGCGCAATTTAGCATCCCGGCTTAATCTCAATATGGAATTCACATATACTGTTGTCCGGCATGGCCTTGGCCATTTCTGTGGCTATATGGTCACCGGTCTTTGCTGCTGCGGTGTCGAAGCTGCTGAGGCAGAAGCTCTTACATGGCAGACCATTGATATTGGCTTCGTTAAGTGCTTTATACACTGAGCAACCGGAAACCTGGAGAATCAGATCCTTGGGTGTAGCCCGGGTAATATTCCA
>Ga0214474_1000500_pt1 | contig 19454 bp, 32 predicted proteins | sample RVTome_2_FD_187335 | JGI IMG/M metagenome (GOLD analysis project Ga0214474, IMG submission 187335) | Soil microbial communities from uranium-contaminated site in the Upper Colorado River Basin, Wyoming, United States - RVT95D214 HiSeq ...
AAAATCTGTACTTATAACCAATTTCTACTTCCATGATATTACTTTACAATTAATTTCTAAAGTTAATGGACGCGATTCAGCCCACAAGGATAAAGACCTCGGGGTTTTCTCTCTACGGAGTTATAAATCACCAAGAAGTCTCCTTATTGAAAAAGTCCATAATTTCTATATCTTTTCCGTCTTCATCTTTCCATGTAGTCCAAAGATCTTGATCTAACAAAAAAATTCTACGCTCGTTGGCTATTTTTACCGCATGTTTACCGTCACGGGCTAAAACAAAAGTAGACATAAATTCTTTATTTTTTAGCCCCTCATTCCAACATTCTGTGTTATATTCATAATCTTCATGATAAAATATTATCTGTCTACCCCACTGTTTTTCATCAGCATAGGAAACTTTATTACAATAAGAAATTTCTCCGTCTTTAGACATAGCTACTTTGTAAGGAAATAAATTAATAGGTACTTGTAGAGTTTCAGGATCTAATTCTCTCTCCTCTATCCGATAGCCTTCGTTCTCGTCATTCCATTCTCCATTTTTATAAAAATCTAAGTATTTTTGTGCCTTTTCTTTACTAGAAAAAACAGCACATACGTGGTAATCGCTGTAGCAACCCCTCGAAACTAGATATATCATTTTTTCTTGTTCCATGCTACTTACATACCCCTTCAGTGCGACCATACAAATTTAATGACTCATAATTTTCAACAAATATAAAATGTCTGGTATTCTCATTGGTATCAATAACCAATTGTTTATTATTTCTAATCCGTATTATTGCAATATTACCAACTACGGCTTGAACTTCGATAGTACGTGGATCTAGTGCAATTTGTTTTAGGTAATTTTTGTCTAGCACATTATTAACGTCGGCGTAAAAACCAGCACATTTCCACTCAACATCTATAGAAACTCTTGCGCAAGAAAGTTGATACAAATACTTGTGACTTGTTTCGATTTTCTCGCCAAAATTAGTGCTAAAAATAGAAGTAAAAGATACTTCTGTAGGAGTTACCACACAATTGGATTTTTCTGCCTTTTGCGCCGATACTGTCGTTGATAATAACAAAATCGATAATGTAATTAATAAATTTTTCATAACTTTCTCCTTATCGAACAAATTTCTCGAACACCACAAGCCCTACCTCCGTAGAACTGCCCAACTCTTCTAGCAACCTTTTTACAACATTCCAGTCTAAACCACCGATGCCTGCACCGAGACGCGGTACTCCTATTGTTTTAATACCTTGATGTTCCGCATCTTCAATCATTACTTTTACTGATTTTCTGATGTATTCTAATTTAGCACAAGGACCAGGATAGTCTTGTGTTGCTAAATTGTATACAGCACTAAGACCAGCTTCTTTTACTTCCTCAAAATTTGATTCCCATCCATAAAAATGTGGGTATACAAACACCATACCAGTTCTTAAGTGCCCATTTTGACACAACATAACATACTGGTTATACATCAGCGGAAATTTTTGCCTAATTTCTTCTGCAATGCCAGCTCCCATGATTCCTTTACAGTTGACGCCATGGCAAATTGCATCCAATCCTGGGTATGTGAATATGTTTCCTTCTACAAATTTTATAGACATAAATTGACTTCTTTTCTTAACAATTTCAACATTTTATCTAAACGATCATATACAAAAACGTGAGATTTTCCTAACTTTTTACCAATTTCTCGGTACGAAAGCTCTTCTTCTCCAAAATAATAATTTAAAATTGATTTATCTTCGCGGGATAACCGAACTCGTTCCAACAACTGTTTTACAATTATTTTCGCCTCAAAGGAGCAGAAAGGGTCATAAGTACACAAATTAAATGCATTGGATTGATCTGGATCGAAGGAATCTATCTCGTAACGTGCATAATATCTTTTTGCCCTAAAAGATTGCCTCCACGCCTCCCAAGTGGACCTAACAAATCTAAAGTGATCTAAGCTAGCTCCTTTCTTTTCACGCCACAGCAAGTCTGCCTTCCAAGCGGAAATGGCACATTCTTGTGCGAAATCTTCTCTGTCTTCTACATGGGTGCAGTAAAGATTTGCTCTACTTTTACCTAGCGCAACATAGTCGTATTTAGAACACATATTATTCGGTTGCATCATATTCCACAGGGTCCCAAATATTCTCAACTACACTAGAAATAGTAAACAGAGATACAATTTTCTCATAGTAACAATTGACACACACATGGGCTTGTACCACTATCCCGTCATGACCACTGTAAAACCCAAAGTCCCCAGATAAAGTAACATATTCGTGGTTCAGCTTTCCGATATCTATAGTGGATTTTCCACAAATATTGCAAATTATGTCATCTACAACTTCTTTTTCTACCACTTCTTTTCTATATTTTATCATACAATCTCCAAAACGTCTACTCTGTCTTTTACAACTTCTACTGCTGCCATATTACCATAATTTCCTATCTTACTTAGTCCTACAACTAGAGTATCTTCGATTTCTGTAATAATGTGGGAATGATGGTGACCAAATATCCATAATTTAGGTCTACATTCTTTTACAACATTTTCTAGCCCTGTCGCCTCTGCTTTGTACGTTCTTCCAAATCCTTTAAATTCTAAATTGTGGGGCGCATCATGGGTTATAAATATATCGATAGGACCCTCCTTTATAAGGTTCTCTATTTCAACTTTTGTATAATGTCTTTGTTTGCACTGCTTCAAGTCCTTTCTATCATAACTAGAGTAACCATAACACCCACCTATGCCACCAATAACCACAGGGTCATTTATACCTAATTTAACTCTGGATCCGTTACTCAAGTAATGCAATCGGGGTAATACAATTTTGTTATCTAACTTAAATAAAGACAGAAATTCAAAATCTTCATGATTACCTTTCACAAAAAATGTAGGTACAGGTACAGGAATTTTTTGTTCATATTTGGCAGGGAAATCGCCCACATCTCCATGATTTTTTGTAGCGCGGTCAACAATACTATCTTTAGTCCAAATACCAAAATCACCTACTTGCAAAATGTATGAAAAAATAACGTCAAGCCTATCTTCAAAAGCTTGTATTTCTTCATACATTTTATTGATCTTACCATGAAGATCGCCGACGCAACATATATACATATTAGTTTAATTTACTCTCCGTATATCTCTTTAATTTCTGTATCCTTTCCCGCGATAGTAGAATTTAACTCATCAATAGTTATCTTTAACTCTTCTATTGTATTTTCTAAATCTACTATCTTATTCTCAGAACAACGGGGACAAGGCTCTACTATAGCTTTATATCTTCCGTATTTTTCTTCTGTTTCTGTATTTCTACACAATCCATTCCCACAAGTACAAAATACTTCAAAATCTATCTCTGTAGTTACTGTAAAAGAGGGCATTGTTATCTTTTCTACCTTTTTCCAATATCCTTCAGAAGCTGATTAACTCTTTCTTTAAAACAATGACTACACCAAATACCGTTACACAAATACCTAACAAAATCTATTGTTAAGCATCTGTTTTGAAGCTATGCAAAGATCCTCTGATCCCTCTACAGTAAGCTTCTGGCTGTGCGGTTCCAGCGCCTTGCTTTGATTATCTAGGTCAACAAATTTATTATTTACACGAATAAAAGCTCTACGATTTCTACGACTTAACTTCATCGGATCGTCTATTCCATTCAATAGAGCAGAAGCCTGTCTAAACAACGCTTTCTTTCTTCTCTCCAAGCTCTTCCACAACTTTATATTTTTTGTATCAATGGTAAAAAAATCTTGAGGAGGTTGCACTTGTTGCTTCGGCTTTTCTTTTTCCGTAACCACTTCAGAGATAAACTCGGAAGGTTTAACAACAACTTCTTTCTTATCTTCAATATATTTTGGGTCTTCAATAGGTTGTAGAAACCCAGAAGTTGCTATCTCTGGTACCGGTACTAGTGAATTTTCAACAACCGTAGGTTCTCCTTCCGCAGAAATTTTTAGCTCCTCGAAGGTAACACGAGGACTACTTGCAACAACAGGGTCTTCCGATTTAGGCGCCTCTACGACCAATGTAGTATTGTCTTCCGCATTTTTAACTATAATACTTTTTTCATCCATTTTTAATATCTCCTTTTAATACTTTTACAAACTTTGTAAACCAAACAACTCCATACCTCTATTTATTAATCTTATTTTACAATCTTTGGCTCCTAATTCCTTATTAATGTACTCATGAGCATCAAAAGGATTACCCTCCTCCCCACAAGTATAACAATCCACAGAAGCATATCCCTGACTCGGCCAAGTATGTATGGATAAATGAGATTCTGCTATAAGAACTACGCCGCTTATGCCTTCCACATCAAAAGAGTGCATTATATGTCCAACTATGTTCATTTTAGCTACTTCTGTAGCTTTTAAAATAATTTCTTCTATTTTATGTAAATCGTTAAGAGTAGAGGAGCAGCAACCGTAGTAATCAACTAGTAGATGCCTACCCTTCGTGCTATGTGCGTTAAAATTTAACATTAATTTTGTTTATCTAAAAACGAAAACAACTCGTTTTTTTGTTGCCTTTCTTTATTTTGTCTATCCCCCATTTCAACTACATCTTTTATATCTAAAAGCTCGGCATTACCCTTTTTTCCTGGGTGATCTACAACAAAATATTTAATTTGCTTGTGTTTACTACAAGCTATTCTCGCTGTTTTTATCAGCCCCGCCTGTATTATTTTACCCCCAAAATTTGCTTTGGGTAATTTAAAAATACTCTTCTCCATATCTGGATACCTTAAATAAACATATCTTTTCGCGTTCTCATAACTTGAAAAAATTGGAATCCAACAAAATCCGGTAGAAAAGTCTAATTCTACAGCAGGAAAACCGTCTTTATTTCCTGTACCAATCGCGTAAAAGTCTGAATCAATATTTAAAGGCATTGTCTTTTTTGGACTTTACTTATCATTATAACACTTTAAAAACTACACATAATACACTAAGCAATGCTAATACAAGCGTTGCAATTCCCATAACTATCTCTGTAGTCTCCAGTATGCAGTGTGTAATTTTTAATTGCATTTCTAGAAAACTCATTCCTCAAAAAAGCTGTACTCATGACCATCCTTATGTCTATCGATTTATAAAGCTTGTCTTTCTCGTCTTTCTCGTCTTTCTCGTCTTCCTTTGGAATATCAAAATGATAAGACAGAACAGAAGCATTATAACCGCCAGGGCTAATTTCTTTTGTGATAAGAACATTCGTTAGCTTCCAACCCTTTAATTCCGCTAACCATCCGATATTACTTTCTAGCGTTGTAAAAAATTCCTTTACTTCTACGGGCGCATCTTCTTTTACATAATTCATGCTAATTTCCTCCTTTTTACTCAAGCACTTGTATTAAATAACTCAAAATACAATCATTTTTTCGCTATTTCTACTACATTCTTCCCTAAAATCTTTCCGTAAACAAACGGTCGTGTAGGCACCAATTCTTTGAAAGGTATAACGATTTCCTCTTTTTTATCATCTATAAGCGCCAAGCTTTCATCTCTAGCTAACCCAATAGCCCCAACTATTTTTATAGCTCCTTTCATTAACTTGTACACATTTTTCTTCTGTGGCTGTTCTATTACAACAACCATACCTTTATCGTCTAACACAATCAATTTTTCACAATTATCACCTATAACATTTACAATATTTGATTTAAATTTATTTTCTGTGAAATAGGAAGAATACAACGTATGAGCAGAGTTATCCTCAAAAATTATAGTAACATATTGATTACACGTCGTAATATGCTCATATACCATTTTTTTACTAGGCTCTTCATTCAATTTAACAACTTTTCTTCCATTACTAATAATCCACTTTATTACATCGCTTTCGTCAAATTTTAGCTTAGGTACCCTAGTTCTTATCTCAGTTCTAATGCCACATTCAAATTGTAACAATTCCTTTAAATGTTTGATGACAACGGAATCAATATCAAGCAAATCTTTACCCAACTCTTCTATAACTTCTTTACTACCACTAATCTTTTTCTCTTGTTCTTCCTCGTTCATCCTAGACAGCTGCTGCAATTTCAACTCTAATATAATTTTAGCCTGATCCACATTACAGATCACAGCTTTAGCTACCGCTTTACTGAGGTCGTCTATAGTTGCATGTTTAGTACTTTGTAATATAGGATACAATAAATCAAGTTTTTTTATCCCAAGAAGGATCGCCTCAAGCTTGTACAACTTCTCTTTCTCTTTTTTTATCTCAAGATCAATACGTCTTTTTTCTACATCTCTTCTGAAATCAATAAAATGTTGAAGCAAATCTTTTAAATTACATTGGAAAAGAGTTTCATTATTTAGTATCTCTTTATCCGTTCTTTTAACCACATAAAATTGATAACTCTCAGAAACTGTAAGTTCCGATATCACACGTTCTTTTAGCGCGGAGGGATCATTGAATCCGATAATTATTTTTAACCCATTAGAGTTGCTTACATTGCTGCAATAATCAATAATACCCTGATCTTGTAAATTCTTCATCTTGGTAAGAAAATTACCTAAATTAAAACAAGGGGCGAGGTCGGTAATAACCAGTAAAGAATTTCCACTCTCTTCATCAAAATGGTACTTACAGCGATAAGAAAGAGTACCCTTACCAGTTTCGTACAACGCTTTAATATCTTCTTGTGAAGAAACTAGTACACCTGTGCCATAATCTGGTCCTTGGATATAGTTAAGAATAGTATCTAAACGACACGTGGGATTACGGATAAGAAAAATTAATGCCTTTACAATCTCTGTGAGGTTATGGGGAGGTATGCAAGCGGAGAGAGCGACGCCAATACCCTCGGAACCGTTTAGAAGCAGCAGAGGCGCGCGTGCGGTTGTAACAAGAGGCTCTTTCATATCACCAGAGTAGTTATCCACATACTCCGCTACAGCAATATCTTTCATCACTTCCATAGATAATGGAGTAAGCCTACAAAGCGTGTACCTTTCCGCCGCAGGGGAATCCACGGAGTTGCCAAAATTTCCGTACCCCTCAACTAAAGGGTATCTGGCGTGGACCATGTTAACGAGTGTACCATAAATTGCTAAATTACCGTGAGGGTGGAAATTTCCCATTACCCCACCTACTACCTTAGCTGACTTTTGAAAATTAACTGTAGGAAAATTCTTACTTTCCCACATAGACCACGCTATACGTCTCTGCACCGGCTTCAATCCGTCACGCACATCGGCAACAGCACGTTCCATCGCAACATAAGATCCATAGGTCCTCATCGCATTAGTGGTGTATTCACCTAACTTGGTTTTTATGGTATTAGAATGCATTAATTGCTATTTTTCCAGTATCTTCTTTATATTTTTGATAGTGAATCCTGACGCCGCTTTGTGTCCCCCACCCCCATACTTCTTTGCAATTTTAGAGACGTCTATATTATTTTTTTCTGTATAAAGAGAAACATTGAATTTCTCCCCATCAAAAATAAAGGTGATCATGATATCATATTCCTTTTTCAACGAATCAAAAATTTGGGGCCCATTCAACCCAGCGTTGCAACAAACTGCATCATATCCCTCAAACTTGGTGCGGAACGAGTATTCCTTTACAAGATCTCTGTAAAAATTAGTCCTATACTTTAACGCAATCGTGCCTTCTTCTAGTAGCCTAGGCAATGTTTTATCTTCTAACCACTTATCCCAATTGGGGCTTTCTGGATCTGTGTCGTATAGCATAATACCACATTGAAGTTTTTCTAAATCTTTTCCATATTTTGAAAAATCCCAAACATCGTGGTGACCCAGCATTTCAACAAGTTTGGGTACTTCCAAATTGGGATAAAAATATTGCCAGGTTAACACACAACCAGCAGTACCGTTTTTTCTTATACCCGCTACCTCATAGCCCTTATATTTTTCAATAGCAGTTTTATGGTGGTCTATCCAGATCACATCATCAGTAATTTTCAATAGCTTGTCAAAAAGCTTTGTACTTTCTAGAGAAAAGTCTACAATAATAACTTGTTCGTTCTTTTTTATTGTGTCAATAGGAAAGGGCTCTTTGTAATCAACGGGAATGAAAGAACAGTCAAACTCGTTAAAATGTTTATTAATAATAGCTGCAGCACATTTTCCGTCCAAATCGTTATGATAAAAACATTTCATTATTTTTCCTCCTTATTTAATCCATGATAATGCAAAAGAATCCCCTGGAGCTGATTTTAAACCATAAACAGGGTGATGGTAAATAAGCGGAAAATCTTTACCAAAATGCCCATTAGGGCAATAACACAACAATGCTTTCCCATAATATGGGTCTATTCCGCACATCTCATCATATTCTTTATCAGAGAGACCCAGCCCTTCTGATTCTGTTAGCATAGCGGACAAAATTTCCTTACGTTCGTCAGAAACTGCATTATGTACAGTAAGTTCTTCTCCACAAATTGGGCAATACATAACTTCCCCTCCTTAGTAACTCAAATCACCATATCCACAAATCTTTTTAATGTCTTCATAGGTATACTCACGTGGGAACCAACGTGTCCATCTTGTATCACTTCCACCTGCGGCATCTGTATAATCTTCTTTGTACCACCAGTCCCCACAATGCTTACACTTATAAACTTTAGTAAAACAATAATCAAGATGAGGGATAGATTTAACAGGTATAAAATCTTGCGGTTTACAACACCTACGTCTAGAGGTTTCTACTATAAGTTTACTCATTCAACGCTCCTTTTACAATTTCGTCAGATCGTAACATTGCGTGTTTATATATCTCTTCTCGATCTTGTTTACTTAATTTTTTCAAGGAAGCAAAGCAATCTTCTTTTTCCTTATCTAAAATCGCTGCTTTTTCTTTTTGCAATTTTTTAATTTCTTTATTGATCTCTTCTAGTCTCATTTTGTTGTATGCTTCTGTGGCAGTGTCAAACACTCGTTTTCTGTAATTGACTAATTTTTCTTCTACATCAATGTAGTCCATGCTAACTTCTCCTATAACTCCTCAACTAAACACTCTCCAGCTTATCACCCACGGCTTGATAAATAATAACACGAGGGTACTTTTCTTTTACAAGTTTTATTATGCTTTCTCGATCCTCTAAATACACAATATTCTCGTCACTGTATATTTTATTCACATATTTTCCTAACCGCTCCACCTTCTCTTCATCGTTTTGAGTAACAAATGTACCTCTAAAATTTATTGAATAGAAAGGTATCTTATGTTTATATAACCATTTTTTGGTTAGTTCGGCTACATTAATATACTCTTCACTGTAAAAATCAATGGGATAAGAATGCGGCCGCGCAGTTAATATAACCCTTTTTGTAAAAATAGGATCTAAATAAAACTTTAATATGTTTTTGTTAACTTCATATTTTAGTATGTTATAAAAAAATTCCTTTTCATGCCCATTAAAAGGAACAGGTATAGTGTTTGCTAAAGTTCCATCAAGATCTGAAATAATGATCATATTTTACACTTTTTTGGAACTGCTGTGTCCTGCATACCCCGATTTAAACCACCCACAACCCCCGTCTTTTAACACAAAATTGGTACAAGTAATTAATCTATTACTGCTTCTGTTACCACAAGTGGGGCAAATAGCCCCAACCTTAGCAGTTATTTTCTGCTCCTTTTCAAACTCTTTATTACAATGTTTACATAAATATGAATAAGTCATTGAAAAAACTCCTTTCTATTTATAATATTGAACACCACGCTCATGTTTTGGAATATCAAAACTTGATCTTGAACTAATTAATTGACCGCAACAACCACAATATCGTTTTATAGTAGTACTAAAATTTTTAACTCTTTTGCGATAAATACGAGCAGCTTCGTCTTCTACCGTGTCCTGGTAACCCAAAACAGAAAAATACTCATTTTTACCATCACGTACATTGTTTTCGGCTTTTATAAAATCATTAACATTATAATGTCCTGTATCAACAGTGTCATTATAAATTTCCATTGGTATTGAATATGCCATCTTGTAGTCTACTCCTATCTGTACTTTTACAAAAAGTTCTAGGCTTTAGTGCCACGATCCTTCAAAAAAGTTAATAACTTCTTACAATTAATTTTGTAAACAGAAGATCCCTTCAATCCCTCTTCTCTACAAGAAGAAAGGTAATCTCTTGCAAGTTCTCTACTAACAAAGAAAGGAGCAGCACCCACACTATCCCCCTCTAAAAAATCTTCACCCATAGCAAACCACAGGTTATTTACTATTTTAACATTACTCATTTATTTTTCCTCCTTATTTGACACCAAATTAGACTCGTCATTCATTGCTTTCATTAACTTAATCAATTCCGTTGTATTAGAAAAAATTCATTATAGGGTATGTTCCTTTAAAACTTTCTCCTACAAGTTCCATATATTTATTCACAACAGTAAGATCAGTAGTTTTAACATCACCATTATTGTCAACAAAAGTTTCAATAAATTTAGAATAACTAAACATGCTCTTCTCCCGTTCTACTGAATCAATTACACCAAATTAACTTCATTGACATCCTCTTCACTGCTCTCTTCTTTCATTAATTTCTCCAAGTCAACACCAGAATCTTCTTCATCAACACTATACATTTTTTCCCAGTCCATTGATTGAAAATACAACTTGAAAGCTTCTCCGCTATTAATTTGGTCACGAGCGAACTTCCTAAACTCATTACTGCAACAAATTTGCATTAATGAATCATGTTGGCATTTTTGTCCATTAAGTGCCTCATAAGTTGGCGTGTTTATTGTGTACCAAGCAGCTTTTTTACTAATTTGATTAGTTATCTCCAAGTAGCCTAACCCGTCATAACCACGCTCAAACCCTTTACCAAAGCACAACGCAATTTTTTCCTCCAACTCTAAGAAAGGGACAAACTGCTTATTTTTCATAGTTTTTACATTCATCTTCTTGAATTGACGATTACGCTCTAGCCAATCTTTACCAACAGCACTAAAACGAATCATTAGATCTGGATAATACTTTAACGCATTCCCTCCGGGCTGATAAAATGGGCTATTATGTACAATAACGCCATTACTAGGATTACCAACTAAATAATTTAAATTATCTTGAACACTAATATCATATTTATCCTTCATACGATACTTTCTAAAAGATCCTGTGGAAATTTCAGTTATAGATATCCATTTTTTTTCTACAATAACAATATTTTCTAAATCAAATTCTTCATAAAAACCTCTATGCTTTTCTGGTAACTTATACTGCATACAATCTGGGATATATTTTCTTATAGCTATAAAAAATTTATCCGATTCTTCTACTGTAAAATTTATATTTCCTGCTTTTTCATTAAATCCAACATTAAAACCATGTTTTTTATACAATTCTTTAATTTTTTGAAGGATATCAATATTAGGCTTGAATCGTTTAAATGAAACATTAGCTCTTCTGTGCCCCCCATTATTATCATAATTACCATCATCCATATAATGAATAGCTAATGATAAAATAGTTAAATTATCAAAAATAGACACCGGATTTCTATATTTAATTACTTTTTTAATTTCTGCAAGATTATAAGAACTAGAACTTGCCCAAGTCTCGCCTTTCCATTTTTTAAACTTAAAAATATTACTAAGTTTATTTATCTTCCACGCAACATACTCTGAATTAGTCGTATCTACAAAACGCAAATGTGCAGAATTAGATGCCCCTGGTTTTATTACTAAACTGCCATCCCCAATGACTGTGCCATAAATAAACTCTCCCACAGTACCATTTATAAAGGATTTATACATAGTAAGCAATTCATCATTAATTTTCAACTCTTCTGCTTTTAGCCAACCTCTTTTGGTAAAAATTTTATGATTTTTAGTAACTGTAAATCCTGTCACTCCATTGGTGGTATCTATAGTTTTAGTTTTAAAACTAACCCAATCTTCTCGTTTTTCTATTTTTCCATTATTATGCCACCCGACAATCTTCTTAGGCTCTAGTTTATCCTCTTTTTCATTATAAGACCAGACTTCTCCTTCAATATGCTTATTTACAATATCTCTTATAGTATGAAAATTTCCATCAACAAACGGAACAGAAGTTTCTCCATGTAAACACCCATAAGAAACGCCTGGTTTTTCTCTTTGTTGGTTTGTTACTAATAAAGAACAATTTTTACGACCTAATTTTGATTTAATCATTCGTAACCCATAACTATGCGCACGAGCACTTGCCGCCATTTGATTACTTTCATCATCATCTTGTTGACTCTCTGGCATCATAGCAGCAATAGAATCAATGATAAAAATAACTGAAGGCAAAGGTCTTCCCTCATCATTATTTGTATAATCAGGCAATATATCCAATACCCTATTAATATGACGATACGTAGACTCTCCAGTAGTTGGCTGAAAATAATGAAAAAGAGGATTCTTTTTGCCATTAGCTAACCTGATCTTTACACCCTGCGCTCCCAAATACTTAGCGTCAGCACTAGCTTCGTGATCATAGTAAAGTGTAGCTATGTTTTCTTTTACAGCAGAAGCCATAACGTGACCCACAGCGGTACTTTTACCGCTCCCTTCTGCACCAAATATATCTGTAATCTTTCCAGGAGGTAGCCCACCACCTGTAATCACGTCAAGACACAGAGATCCAAAACTTAGCGTACCCGTTACATAATTTGCGCGATCTAAATTAACTGGAGGATTGTCTAGTTGCTTCCCAATCGCTTCAATTTGTTTCGCTAACTCTTCTGGATCTGTAATATTTGCTTTCTCTTCTACTTTTTCTTTCTTAGCCATCTAGTTTAGTTCCTCCTATTTAGACAAATTTTAGTTTAATATTTTTTTCAGTTTTTTGAAACACAAACTCTTGTTTAACTCTGTTCTCCTTTTTTAAGGAACAGCCGTAGCTTAAAGCTTTGTACTTACTCGCACCGCTATACAAAAAAGCACACCCAAAGGTGCCTAAGTATTCACACAACTCCTTTCTATACAAAACCGTAAAATCAGAAAATACTACATAATAAGGATGTAACAATAAAGGTCTAATAACATTAGTGTCACAATAAAAAATATCTTGACTACAAAACTTAGAAACAAAACTACGTAATTCTTGTAAATCCTTATCCTCTACACGATGTATATTTAGATGCAGTATAATATCCCATCCTTTTTTTGTTTTCACATACTTATTGGCATCTTCCTCATCACTAAAAATTTTAATTTCAAATTTATGTCTCATGCTATAATACCAATACAGTTTACTTGTCTCTAGCAACAAACTCAAAACAATAACCTGTAGTAACTTTTGACAGATATGGTGTATTATTAACTACTTGCAATAATATTGTTATGGGACCTTTACTTAATTGCTTCACTGCTAAATTTTCATCATTGAATGTAAAAGTAATTGTACTAATTCCATCTGCCACGATAGGGACCTTATTTAGCGAAAATATTGCTTTATCATTTATGTCTCTAAAAGATAAAGAAAAGGATTTCATGATAGTAAGCTGATCTGAAGGACCTAGGGTAAGAGTTGTCAGTCTTACCTCAACTATTTCTTTATTTTCTTTTGCGGCACCTTTGATAATATCTTCTACAATACCTGTAAACATTACCTGTCTAAATGTATATGTCTTTTCCGCGTTGTAGAAATGTATGGAAGAGAAATCAAAAGACTTGGAGAAGCAAAAATACTCAGATTTTTCTTCCAGCGGACTAGCTTTACTATCCGAACAACCTAAAAATAACGAAAACAATACCAAAATTAATTTTTTACACATTTTAGCGTATTTCTATTGTAACAAAACAAACTAGTTACACCACACAAAGCACAGTAAACCCGCCAACGTAACTAGGACTGCCCAACCAAAACACTGCACAGGTGCTGAGGTGATGAATTGAATCCGGTAACAATTAAGTGTTCTAGCTATATTTTTAGTACTTTGCATTTTTCCTTTTTAGTTTAAATTAATACTTACTGAATTTCTTTAATGATAGTACTAAAACAAAAGATGTCAACTAAAATTTCCTACACCACAAAATCTTTTACTTTAACGACTTTGAGTTCTGCAGCTTTACCTAATCTTTTTTTATTTATTGTTTTAGTATCTCTTGCTTCCTTACGTGTCTTGCATAATTGTATGCTTAGCGCATCTACACTTATTACGATCAAAGCCCATTTATTAAGATCGCTTTTGTCAAAATCGGCTAAAGAATAATAATCATGCAAACGTGTAATAGGTAATCTGTACAACATATTGGGACTAAAACAGGGTCTTTCTTCCCTATTATCTTTTCTTGCTTCCTTCCTAGTTCTAAACTTGCTAACCAGGACAAAATCGTTATCATAAACAGTGATTGTTTTCCAATTATACATTATTTTTACTCTCCTTTCTCATTTTTTCTCTTGTTTTATAGTAGGCTCGCAAACAATTGCCGCACGTAGCACAACTGTACTCATCAGGACCATTAAATTTTAAATATTATTATTATTTTTATTTAATAACCACAGCTCATACTCTTTTCTGGTAACATACCTCCAATAGGAAGCGGCACACTTAGTATTTGTTCTAATAGAATCTGATACAGCATTACGATTTTTACCAAAGTGCAAAGATGCCTCTGCGGCAGAAAAGAACATCTCTTTATTAAGTAACCTCTGTACTTGTTTACTTCTACGCTCCCTAATTTTATTCTTATTTTCTACAGAACATTTTCTACCGATAGCGAGTAGTGATTTGCTTATTTTTTCTTTAGTCTCTTTTGAAGGCATCTTTCCTTTTAAAGAATTACTAATTTTTGTTCTAACTTCTAAAAGTCTAGGTTTACCTTTTCTTGCTAAACCTATTTTACTTTTTACTTCTTCTGAATGTGTTCTACCTAAACTTGCTTTTGCTATTTTTGCTTTTGTCTCGTCACTCGCTTTTTTACCTAAACGAGAATTTCTTATTTTTTCCAGAGTTTCTTTACTTAAATTTTCTTTTAAATGAGAAATTCTATTTTTCTCTTTTGATTCTTTTGTATGTTTATAACCATACGTACCCTCCCCACCTTCTGTAGCATTAGTAAGATCACACCCGCATTCTTTAAGTTTTTTGATCCAACTTTTTTCTAAAGCAGACCCCAAAACACCATCTGCAGCAACATCTATTTGTACTATTATAGGGACACTTCCTTGTTTTATTACTTTTCTTACCCAATTATCTTTATGAGATAATCTTCTATAACAATTTGCATCATTTATATGCTTACTTAATCTATAGGTTATCCCGTTTTTATTTGTAGTTTTACCCACATACCTAATCCATTCTTTATGCTCTATAGCCCATTCCTCAAAAAGCTCTAAAGTAAAATCTGGAATGGCATCAGGCTCTAATAAAACATATATTATAGTAGGCAAACACATAAACTACCCTCATCAGTTCTAAACGTAATTAACAATTTTTTAATAATTTCATCTTTATTTTTACACATATTTCTCTCCTTATTAAACTCCCTTAACCAATCCTTCCAACTCTTCTTTAGAGGGTATACCTACTACTTTTTTAACTAACTCTCCGTCAACAAACACACGTATTTGTGGTACTTTTATTACACACAATTCTTCTACATTTTGACTACACTCATCCACAACAACATAAAATATACTATACCCCGCAGATTCATACAAACTAGACCATTGATTTACCAAATCTTTCAACCTGTTAGAAAGTGTGTCATTTTCTAATAATAAAACAACAATAGATTTTTTGCCATCACCATGAATTAATTCAACAATTTGATTTAGTTCTTGAGTTTCCATATTTATTTTTTATAAAAAGACTGGGACGAAAAATTCACCTCCAACTTTCGTCCCAGCCAAACATTGACTTAACTACTTTTTACAACTATTTCTTCAACTTGTTTGTTTCTTCCGTACAAGATTTCTTGAATGCACATTTAAAGCACTGCACTTTAGCAAGAAACTTTTTACCCTCAGATCCATCAGGATAACAGTCAGGTACTTCTGTTTTTCCCTTATTAACTGGAGGAGCGCCCAGCTTAACTGCCTTTTTAGGAGCAGGGGCAGGGGCAGGTGTAGGAGCAGGAGCTGCCTCCACCTTTTCTGGTGCTACTGGCTCCTTTACCTCTTCCTCTACAACTGGTGCGGTTTCTAACCCTACGGCACCAGTGTCCTCTGCTGCGTTTTCTTCAACAGCCGTTTCTGCTTCCTCCGCCAAATCAGAAGGCATGGCTTCCTCTTCTACCCTAGAAGACTTTACAATAGCCTTAGGTGTAGCAGCGACAAAACCGTTGTCTTCAAATGCATAACCTTTTTGGATTAGACTACGTCTAGTTTGTGCGTTATCTGATGGGACATACAAGGAATCGAAGTCAAAACACTCGTAACCTTTCTCTTCCTCGCTCAAAGGGGTCCTCTCGCCACGAGAAACTGTCCAATCTTTTTTACCGTTATTACTTGTCATTTGAATCGCGATATCACATCCATACTCTGGATCTGTAACAGAACGTGGTTTGCCGTCCACGACATTCAACTGCTTTAATGCGATAATAGCATTAATAGCACTAGGTGGTAAATTCAAAGCACGTATAGGATTGGATCCAATTTTTGCGTTTTGTTGCACCCTACGATCTATCGCGTTTAGGTAATAACGAGTACTAAGCTTTAAACCAAGCTCACAACAAGGACACCCACCATCTAAAGTAGCTGCTTCATCATCTTGCGAGAAGTTGTTACAATTTACCATAAAACGCTTTGTAGACTGATCTTTAGCAGTAAATTCAATCCAGTGCGTTCCAACTGAAAACACAGGACCTACGATACGAAAATGATACCATACATTGACTTTTTCTGTATCCGCAAACAGAACATTTTCATCCCAACGTACATTATTAACCTTAGGTTTACAGTTATCCAAATCTTTAGCCATTTATCTTATCCTCCTATTTATTTTGTCTATTTAACACACTAGTCCTTATTGACTATTTTGTTTGTTCGATCTACTAGCATTTTACTATTTACAATTATTTATACAAACATCAACTTCCTAGCAGTAATCCTATCCCAACTCCGCTGCCCAAACCTAGCAAATAGATCATACCATATATGTAGTACAAAATATTTACACCCTCCTGCACAATCTCGCCTTGCTGCGGAACAGGATTTTCTTTTAATTTTCCGCCTTCTTCTCTTTTGAGTCGTGCTATCTCAACAGCATATCTCTGACTGAATCGGTAATCAAACCTAGCCATTTCTTCTGGTGTTAATACCCGCATAGCTATCCTCCTTTTAACTATTTACAATTAAACTATCCCAAATTTCAAATACATTATTTTTCTTAACTCAAACGGCAACAGTTCCAGTAAAGAAATTATATCAATAGGTAATTCTTTATCCTCATACAAGGAAGTACAGGGCTCAAATGTATCTACATCATTAATATCTTCTTCTACCACCTGAGTCTCTAAAGATTTTACTTGACTTGTTAACACATGGGTATAAATATTGCTAATCTCTTTCTCAGAAAATCCTGATTTATCCGCTAATAATTTTGTATCTAGATTTGGACCATACTTAGATTCTAACTTAGATTTTACAGATTCTAGTTTGGTATATTGCTGCCAAATAATAGAACTCATTTTAATAATGGCGGAACCTGTTTTTATGTAATAAAATATCTGTTGCCTGACCCACCACTTAGCGTATCCAGGAAACTTTGCATTGGATAAATAGTCATAACTATCAATAGCCCTCATTAGCCCAAAGGATCCAAATTGCATGTAGTCATCTACGCTGTCATTAAAAATACTCGATAAATTTTTGGCACTTTTAAGTACAAGTCTAGAATATGCTTTATAAATTTTTTCTTTTATTTTTCTGATAATGTTTACATTAAAAGTAATATGCTCTACTAATCCATATCCAAACTGGTGGTCTAGAGAATTAGCACACTCTAAATCAAAAATCTCCTTAGCCAACTCTTGCTCTTTTACAATATTTCCATCGAGAACACATTCTGCGTGACTAAAACATTTCGACAAATACGTATCTACTTTTTTAACCCAAGCATCTATAAAGTTATTCAATACCATGCGAGACAAGAAAAGATTGTTTATAATTTTATTCTGTGCCAACACATCTTCTTTATACACAGAAAGTCCTAAATCCATACAGGAACACAAAAAAGTAGCATTTAGCTCTTTGTTATTATTCTTTATATCTATAATTTTGTCATCTTCTATATCAACACCTCGGGTAAAAATAATTTTATTTCTGTTAGTATTAGCGAGAATTTCGGCCCCAAGATGCAATACTCTGTACTGAATATAAGAATTTTCTAAAGATAAACGATCCACACATTCTTTAATCAATGTGCTTATTTCAGAAAAAAGGACAAAAAGCTCACTATTAGATATCGTTTTTTCATTACTGGCATCGACAAAAAAACGCGAGGTACAAATATCATTTCTAGTGCTTACTTTTCTGTTATCATAAAAATTTCTCATTAGTTTTTGATTAAAAACCTCGTTATCAATACTTTAGGGATATCTACCAAAAACACTACACTAACTAGAGCAAAAAACAACACTAAAACTGTTTAATACTTGTTAAAAATAGGCTAATCAGCTACTTTGTAACTTAATGACATTGGCTCTGGCAATTTAGCTACGCCATAAGCACCTTTTCGCTGTGTAACTCCTGTGGTGGCGCATAACGCAACCAATTCCTTATAGGCATCGTTGAATCTAGCAAAAGCATCATCAAATTGTTGTTGAGTCAGGTTATCAGCACCCCGAAGTGACGAGTTAGCTGCCTGTAACATCAAACGAGCTTTAACCATTACAGTATTAAACTCATCACGAGTTCTTGCTGGTGTATCATTAATAACAAAGTACTTATTAGCAACATCATTAATAGTACTAAGTACATTGGAAGCATCCACAACTACTGCCGTAATCTTAGCGATCCAAGGAACCGCTGACGCTAAAAACCCACAACCTGCAAGTAATGACATTGATAATATAATTGCAACTATATATTTACGCATTTTATTTTTTCTCCTTTTTATTTACAATTTTTCTGTCACGCCACAAAATCTTTTACTTTAACGACTTTGGAATACTCACCTATCTCTTTATCATTTGCCTGTTCTCTTCTAGCCTCTTTTCTAGTTTTAAACAATCGTATATCCATGCCCTCTACAGCAACAGCTATATTTATATTTTTTGCTACAAGAGCCCAATTATTATCTCCCTCTGTATTAAAATCAGGTGAAATCCTCCCCACGACTGAAGATCGTGGGGCTTCCAATACCTTGGCTCGAACTAAAGTTCTCGCTTCGGTACTAGATGGTTAACGCTTCTTCGGGATCGTTTAGTACCAGGCTCCCCTTTCTTTTTAAATACTGGGTACTCAGATTCTTTATTGAAGAATTTCTTAAATGCAGCATCACAATGCCTTAACGCTTGTTGGGTAGGTGTGGATGCCACCTCGTTTAACCA